>Ga0181525_10000031_pt1 | contig 120704 bp, 131 predicted proteins | sample PEATcosm2014_Bin_48_FD_121100 | JGI IMG/M metagenome (GOLD analysis project Ga0181525, IMG submission 121100) | Peatland microbial communities from MTU Mesocosm Facility, Houghton, MI, USA - PEATcosm2014_Bin06_10_metaG | ecosystem: Environmental > Terrestrial > Soil > Wetlands > Peat | place...
CGCGTAGGTCTTGACCGTCTCCGGCTTGCGCGCCCTGTCGTGCTCGATGTAGCGCAGGAACTCAGCCGCTGCGTCAGCGAACGTCGCGCCGGTCCGCACCATCCCGACAAGCGTTCCGCGCCGGGCCTCCGCTAGCGTCTCCGCCAACCACACCTCGGCGGTCCGCTTCGTCACGAACCCCGCCGCTGGGCGACCTCGCTCCGTCCAGGCGGGCCCGATCTTCTTCTGCACCTGGCGCCCGTCAGGCAGCCGGTACTTCGCGTACCACGCCGCCCCGCGCTTGCGCTCGATGCGGAACACGTGCCCGCTTGGCGTGTGCTGAATCGATGACTGGCCCACCATCGACGCAGAATGCTAGCGCTTCCTTGGGACACATTCGGGACACGGTTCGCCTGTCACCCCGATCTTGGCAAAGAAAAAGCCCCGTTTTCCGGGGCTTTCCCAAGCCCTCTATCGGACTCGAACCGATGACCCCTTCCTTACCATGGAAGTGCTCTACCAGCTGAGCTAAGAGGGCGGGCGGCCCAATGCTAGCCGACTGTTCGCCGCCCGCCTTTGGGCTGCGAGAGTGTTCTCAGTCGCCCTGCGGGTCAGCGGCCGCGACATTGGCCGGTGGCGCGGATGGCGACGCCGACTGGGTAGCTGCGGAGCTGTCGACGGCAAGGCCGAAGACGCCAAGGCCACCCGACAGGGCCGCGGCCAAGAAGCGCCTGAGCGGGAGCTTGTTGCGAGTATCGGGCGGCATCTCGTTCCCTATCGACCAAGTGTCGCGCGCCAATGTTAAGAACGGGCGAAGTTGTCGTATGAGCGGAGGAAGAACTGCGCGGGCTCAGCGCCGTCGCGGCGGCAGCGGGAAGAACCCGCTCGTGCGCTCGATGTACTCGCGATATCCCGGTCGACGCTGCTCGATGTCGCGCTCGAGGATGGGCTTACCGCTGACGCGGGTCAGGATCAGCGTGTCGAGCGCCGACCCGACGAAGCCCCAGGCGGCGCCCAGTCCGGCGCCGAGCGCGATGATCCCGAGGCCCCACCAGAGCGTGGCGTCGCCGAAGTAGTTGGGGTGGCGGGTGTGGCGCCAGAGGCCGCGATCCATCACCTTGCCGTGGCTGTCGGGCTGGGCCTTGAAGCGGTCGAGCTGGAGGTCGCCGATCGCCTCGAAGGCAAAGCCGACAAGCCAGACGGCGGCGCCGACGGCGTCGAGAACCCCGAGCCCGCGGCCGCCGCCGAGCGACCCGGCCGCCTGGAGTGGGAGCGAGATTGCCCAGAGCGTCACGCCCTGTATTAGGAAGACGCGATAGAGGCTCGTCAGTGCGAAGCGACCGCCGTCGCGCTCGCGCATCGCGACGTAGCGTGGGTCCTCGCCCTTGCCGTGGTTGCGCCGCGTGATGTGCACCGCGAGGCGCAGCCCCCAGATGCTCACGAGCGCCGCAACCAGCAGGCGGCGTCCCTCGTCGCCGGTGCCGACAGCGAAGCAGACCCAGGCGACCGCGACGAATCCCAATCCCCAGAAGCTGTCGACGATCGACGCATCGCGTGCCACCAGGCTCGCCAACCAGACAACGACCATCAGGCCGATCGCCGTTACGCCGCTGGCCCACAGCACAGTTGCGGTCATCGGAGTCTCACGCGCGCACGCGCGCCGACTTGGGGTCGTACAGCGGCTCGCTCGCTATCTCCCCGCCGACCCATTCGCCGAACACGTCGATCTCGACCGCGGTGCCCTCGGCGTGCTCGGCCGGCACGTAGGCGTAGGCGATCGAGCGCTCGATCGTGTAGCCGTAGCCGCCGCTGGTGACGCGCCCGACGATCTCGCCGGCGATCCGCACCGGTTCGTTGCCGAGCGCGACCGCGCGCGGATCCTCGAGCGTGATCGCGCGCAGCCGCCGCCTCGGCTCATGTAGCGCGTCGGAGCCGAGGAACGTCTTGTCCGAGCGCACGCAGAAGCCGAGCCCAGCCTCGAGTGGTGTGTCATCGGGTGTGATGTCCGCGGCCCATACGCGGTAGCCCTTCTCCAGGCGCAGCGAATCGATCGCGCGATAGCCGCCCGCGAGCATCCCGTCTGGCTCGCCGGCGTCCCAAAGTGCCTGCCACAGCGCCGCGCCGTACTCGGTCGGGCAGTAGAGCTCCCAGCCGAGCTCGCCGACGAACGTCACCCGCAGCGCACGAACCGGCACGTCTCCGACCGTGATCTCCTGCAGGTGCATGTAGCCGAACTCGAGCGGGTCGCTCGTCAGCGGCGCGAGGATTTCGCGCGCCTTCGGCCCCCAGAGGCCGAAGCAGGCGTAGCGCGCGGTCACGTCGGTCAGGCGGACCGAGCCGTCGTCGGGCAGGTGGCGAGCGATCCAGGCGCGGTCGTGGTTGCCGAACGCGGTACCGGTGACGATGCCAAAACGCTCATCGTCAAGGCGCGAGACGGTGAAGTCGCATTCGATCCCGCCGCGCGCGTTCAGCATCTGCGTGTAGGTGATCTGTCCGACATCGCGCGCGACGCGGTTGTCGCAGAGGCGCTCGAGCAATTCGGCCGCGCCGGGTCCTTCGAGCTCGAGCTTCGCGAAAGACGACTCGTCGAACAGTGCCGCGGTCTCGCGTGCTGCGCGGTGCTCGGCGCCGATCGCGGGCGACCAGAGCATTCCCGCCCAACCATGCGGGCGCAGCGACTCGTCGCCGAGCGCGGCGTTCGGCTCGTACCAGTTGACGCGCTCCCAGCCCGATTTCTCGCCGAATTCGCCGCCGTGCCCGCGGTGCCATGCGTAGGCACTCGAGACGCGCAGCGGTCTGCCGGCCTGGCGCTCGTGACCCGGGTAGCGGATGTCGTAGTAGGTCTCGTAGACCTCCTTTGTCCGCTTGAGTGTGTAGCTCGGCGAGCGGTAGTGCGCGCCGAAGCGGCGGATGTCCATGTGCCAGAGATCGAGCGACGGCTCGCCGGCGAGAATCCACTCGGCCATCGCCTTGCCGACGCCGCCCGCGCCCGCCAGGCCGTGGGCGCAGAAGCCGGCGGCGACGAAGAACCCGCGGACGTCGCTTTCACCGAGACAGAACTCGTTGTCGGGCGTGAACGCCTCGGGACCGTTCACGAGGCGCGTCACGGTGATGTCGTCCATTACCGGAACGCGCCGGCGCGAATTCGTGACGATCTCTTCGAAGCGCGCCCAGTCCTCCTCGAGCAGGCGGCCGTTGAAGTCTGCCGGGATCGCATCGAGGCCGTGCTCGTCGAGCGCCCACGGAGCACTGGCACGCTCGTAGCCGCCCATCACCAGGCCCGCGCCCTCCTCGCGGTAGTAGACCAGCAGGTCGGGATCGCGCAGCGTCGGCAGGTGATCGCCGGCAGCGCGCTCGCGGAACGGCTGGGTGACGAGATACTCGTGCGCGAACGGGACGATCGGCACGCGCACTCCCGCCAGGCGCCCGATCTCGGCGGCGAACATGCCACTCGCGTTGACGACGATCTCGGCCTCGATCGTGCCTGCGTCTGTCTGCACACCCCGGACTCGGCCCCCCTCCACCTCGATCCCGGTAACGCGCGTGTGGGTGAGGATCCGGCAACCGCCCTCGCGCGCGCCGGCGGCGAGCGCGAATGTCAGCTGAGAGGGGTCGAGGTAGCCGTCAGTCGCGAGGTAGGAGGCGCAGCGCACGCCGTCGGTGACCATCAGCGGGAACAGCTGCTGGGCGTCCTCCGCGCTCAGCAGCTCGAGCGGCAGCCCGAAGGTCTTCGCCCAGGAGACCTGGCGCAGGACCTCCTGCTCGCGCTCGGACGTGCAGGCGAGGCGGATCCCGCCGCATTCCACCCAGCCGCAATCGAGCGTCCGGTACAGCTCGACGGAGTCCATCATCATCCGCGTCAGCGAGACGCTGCCGCGCAGCTGGCCGACGAGGCCGGCCGAGTGGAAGGTCGAGCCGCTTGTCAGCTCGTCGCGCTCGAGTAGCACGACGTCGCGCTCGCCGAGCGACGCCAGGTGGTAGGCGATCGAGGTGCCGCCGACCCCGCCGCCGATGATCACGATGCGCGCGCGACTGGGAAGCTCACGCTGCCGCGGCATCGAGCCACTCCTCGAGCTCGGGCTGCTCGAGCGCTGCGAGCAGGCGCGTGAAATGGCGCCGGGCGTAGTCCGCGAAGTCGAAGTCGAGGTCGCTGAGGACGAGCTGGACGACCCCCCAGGCGGCCTCGCGCGCGTCGGAGACGATCCGCATCAGCGCCAGTCGGGCGCGCTCTCGCGGGCCGGCCGGCTGACCGAGGTAGGCGGCGAGCAGGCGCTCGTCGGCGGCGCGATCGAAGTCGTTGTTGACCGACAGGTTGCCGAGGTCGAAGTAGGGATCGCCCATCCCCGTGTACTCCCAATCGACGATCAGCACGCGCCCGTCGTCGGCGGCCAGCAGGTTGCCACTCAGCAGGTCGTTGTGGCAGGGGCGCAGCGCGCTCGCCGGCAGCGCGGCATCGATCCGCCCAACGGCCTCGCGCGTCGCCGCGTATTCCTCGGGCAGTGCGCCGCCGCGCTCGGCCACGATTACCGCGTAGTCCCCGAGCAACGTCGCGACATCGAAACGCGCGGGCAACACCGGCCCCTGATCGTGAAATCGCCGCAGCGCTTGCGCGACCGGTCCCGGCGCGCCGCGGAGCTGGCTCGCCGCCAGCTCGCGCGCGCTGACGAACTCGGTCACCAGGCAGTTCGGCAGCACCGCCGCGAGCGCCGGCGCGATGCCCAGGCGCGAGGCCGCCTCACTCGCGAGGCGTTCGGCGTCGCGGTCGATTCCGAGCAGCGCCGTGTCCTTGCCGGCGAAGCGCACGACGTATTCGCGGCCCCCGAGGCAGGCGCGGTAGTTGCGGTTCGTGATACCGCCGCTGAGCGGCGCCGGCGCACCCGATGGCGCCCCCAGAACGAGCTCCAGCTGTCGGATCGCCTCGGCTAGCTCGGTCGCATGCCCGGTCTCGCCCGCGCTCCCCATTTGGGCGGACGATACATCGCGGCGCACGCAAAGGCGCGCGCGTTATACCTTCTGAGTCGATGAACCTCGAGGAGTTGCGCAAGCAGGTCGAGAGTGGGGCGATCGACACGGTCCTGCTGGCGATCACCGACATGCAGGGGCGCTTGATGGGCAAGCGGCTGGTTGCGGAGTACTTCCTCGACGAGGTCGCCGAGCACGGCGCCGAGGGCTGCAACTACCTGCTCGCGGTGGACGTCGACATGACCCCCGTGGCCGGCTACGAGATGGCCTCGTGGGAGCGCGGCTACGGCGACTTCCTGTTGCGGCCAGACCTCGAGACGTTGCGCGCCGTGCCCTGGCAGGAGGGTACTGTCGTCTGCATCGCCGACGTCGCCTGGCTCGATGGCAGCGACGTTCGCCCCTCGCCGCGGCAGATCCTGCGCGGCCAGCTGGCACGCCTCGCCGAGCGCGGCTGGAGCGCCTTCGCCGGGACCGAGCTCGAGTTCATCGTCCACAAGGACTCCTACGAGGACGCGCAGCGCAAGGGCTACCGCGACCTCGAGCCGGCGAACCTCTACAACGTCGACTACTCGCTGCTCGGCACCGCTCGCGTCGAGCCCCTGATCCGCCGGATCCGCAACTCGATGCTCGCCGCGGATATGGCGGTCGAGGACTCCAAGGGCGAGTGCAACCTCGGCCAGCACGAGATCAACTTCCACTTTGCCGACGCGCTGCGGACCGCCGACCAGCACGTGATCTACAAGAACGGCGCCAAGGAGATCGCCGCCGAGGAGGGCATGTCGATCACCTTCATGGCGAAGCTCAACGAGCGCGAGGGTAACTCCTGCCACATCCACTTCTCGCTCGGCGATGACGACGGGCCGCTGTTTGCGCGCGAGCCGGCGGTCTTCGACGCGTTTCTCGCGGGCCAGCTCGCGGGCCTCAAGGAGCTGACGCTGCTGCTGGCGCCGAACATCAATTCTTATAAGCGCTATGCGCCGGGCTCGTTTGCGCCCACCGCAATCGCTTGGGGGCGCGACAACCGCACGTGCTCGCTGCGCGTGGTCGGCGAGGGGCGCGCGCGGCGCTTTGAGAATCGGGTCGGTGGCGCCGACCTCAACCCGTATCTCGCGCTCGCCGCGATCATTGCCGCCGGCCTGCACGGCGTCGAGGCCGAGCTCGAGCTCGAGCCGGTCTTCGAAGGCGACGCCTACAGCGCTGAGCACCTGCCGCGCGTGCCGGGCTCGCTGCGCGACGCGCGCGACCTCTTCGCAAACTCCGAGATCGCGCGCCAAGCGTTCGGTGAGGACGTGGTGGCGCACTACGTCCACGCTGCCGATGTCGAGATCGATACGTTCGCGCGCACGGTCACCGACTGGGAGCGCTTTCGGGGCTTCGAGCGACTGTGACCGCGACGCCGGCGACAGGCAGCGCCTCGCCGGCATTCCCGGAGGAGGTGGTCTTCGCTCCGGTCCGCTCGCAGACGGCATTCGAGGAGACTGTCGACCGCCTCGGTACCGCGATCCGGCTCGGGCTCCTTGCGCCGGGTACCCGCCTGCCGGCCGAGCGTGAGCTCTGCGCCCGCCTCGGGATCGCCCGCTCGACGCTGCGTCAGGCGTTGACCGCACTCGCGCAGAGTGGGCTCCTGCACGCTGTTCGCGGCCGCGGTGGTGGCACGTTCGTCGCCGATCCCCAGCCGCCGACCGAGCCGCCATCGCTCGAACTGCTCGCGAACTGGCGCGAGGTCGCCGACAGCCGCCTGGCGGTCGAGGTCGGGATCGTGATGCTCGCCGCCGAGCGCGCCGGCGAGGTCGCGCTCGACCAGCTCGACGCGCTCGTCGACGCGATGTACATCCAGCTCGACGACTACCCGGCCTACCGCCAGAGCGACGTCCTTTTCCATGTCGGCCTTGCGGAGAGCACAGGCAGTCAGCGCCTCGTCGCCGCGATGACGGTGACCCAGGGGGAGATGACGGTCCTGATCCAGTGCATCTCGCATCCGCGCGAGGTGCTGCGCTCGGCAAACCAGCAGCATCGCCGGCTCGTCCAGGCGTTGCGCGACCGCGACGGTCCGCGCGCCGCGCGGATGATCGCCGACCAGGCGCGGGCGACAGAGCACGTCCTCGCCGGTCTCCTGCCCGGCATCGAAACCCGCTCTTGACGCCGGCTCGTGACAGGCATACAGTCACGCGGCTAAGGACGGACCTTCACACCTTTCACCATCAAGGGGCGGCGATATGGCGACAGCAGAAAGCCTTGGCGCGGACGAGCAACGACTCGCGGAGCTCGGTTACAAGCAGGAGTTGCATCGCGGCTGGAGTGGCTTCTCCAACTTCGCGATCTCCTTCTCGATCATCTGCGTCCTCGCGGGCTGCTTCACCACCTTCGGACAGGCGTTCAACAATGGCGGCCCGGTCGCGATCTCGATCGGCTGGCCGGTCATCAGTGTGTTCATCCTGCTGGTCGCATTCTCGATGTCCGAACTCGCCTCGGCGATGCCGACCGCGGGCGGGATCTACTACTGGGCCTCGAAGCTCGGCGGCCCGGGCTGGGGCTGGTTCACCGGGTGGTTCAACCTGATCGGCCTGGTAGCCGTGACCGCGTCAGTCGACTACGTCGCCGCACAGTTCGTTCAGTATCTGCTGAGCCTGTTCAGTGTCAATTTCATCTTCAACTTCACGTCGACCAACGTTAAGTACAACGCGCATGTAGTGATGGCGCTGTTTGTCGTGATCCTCGCGATCGGGCTGGTCGTCAACGTCTTCTGGAACCGACTCCTGACGTTGTTCAACGGGATCTCCGTCTGGTGGAACGTCTTCGGCGTCGCAGTGATCGTCGTGATCCTGATCGTCGTCCCAAGCCATCACGCGAGCCTGTCCTATGTCTTCGGCCACCGGATCAACAATTCCGGGTTCGGCGGTCACATGTACTGGTACTACGTGCTGCCGCTCGGCTTCCTGCTCACGATGTACACGATCACCGGCTATGACGCCTCGGCACACGTGTCGGAGGAGACACACGGGGCCTCGCAGTCGGCGGCCAAGGGCGTCTGGCGGTCGGTCTTCTACTCGGCCGTCGTCGGCTACGTTGTGCTGCTCGCCCTCACCTTCGCCGTAAACAAGGCGGGCGCGAAAGCCGAGGACGGCTTTTCGACGGTGATTCCGATCCTCACGAGCTCGCTCAGCGTGCTCGGCGCCAAGGCCGTGATCTTCATCTCGGTGATCGGGCAGCTGTTTTGCGGCATCGCCTGCATGACGAGCGGGTCACGTATGACATTTGCCTTCTCGCGCGACGGCGCCGTCCCCGGTCACAATCTGTGGCGGCGTCTCGGGGCGAACCGCACCCCGACGTGGGCCGCGCTCTTCATTGCGGTCTTCGCGTTCGTGATCACGATTCCGGCCTACTTCCCCAACACCGCGGGAACGCCGGTCGCGTTCCTCGCCGTCACGTCGATCTCGGTTATCGGCCTCTACATCGCCTACACGATCCCGGTCTACCTGCGTTGGCGCGCAGCTGACAAGTTCGAGGCGGGGCCGTGGACGCTCGGCAAGAAGTACAAGTGGGTCAATGTGATCGCGATCGCCTGGGTGGCGCTCTGCGTGATCATCTTCTGCCTGCCTTATTCGCCACTCGGCGTACCGGGCAACAGCGGATTCACGCTGAACTACGTCAACTATGCGCCGGTCGTCGTGATCGGCGTAATGCTGGTCGTGACGATCTGGTACTTCGGCTGGGCCAACAAGACGTTCAAGGGGCCGATCCGCACGATCGACGACCCCACGATCCAGGCAGACCCGGCGGTCGCGCCGGCGAGTGCCTGACGCGCTCCAGGTAATCGAGCCCGCCACCGAGGCGGTGCTCGACACGGTTCCCCGCGCGGGCACGGCGGAGGTCGACGAGGCCGTCGCCCGCGCGAGGGGGGCCTTCCCGGCCTGGCGCGCGCTGACTCCGTCCGCGCGCGCCGAACATCTGCGTGCGCTCGTCGTCGTGCTCGAGGAGCACCACGAGGAGCTCGCGCTGCTCGAGGCGCGCAACGCCGGCAAGCCGATCGGCGACGCGCGCGGCGAGATCGGGATGGCGATTGAGACGTTCCGCTACTACTCGGCGGCGCCGGAGCGACTGCTCGGCGAGACGATCCCGGTCGCGGGGGGAGAGGCCTTCACCGTCCGCGAGCCACTTGGCATCGTCGGGCTGATCGTTCCCTGGAACTTCCCGCTGACGATCGCCGCCTGGAAGCTCGCGCCGGCGCTTGCGGCCGGCAACACGACGGTGCTGAAGCCCGCGGAGCTGACGCCGCTGAGCGCGATCCGTTTCGGCGAGCTGGCGCTCGAGGCGGGACTCCCCGAGGGCGTCGTCAACGTCGTCGCAGGTCCCGGAAGCACGTGCGGCAAGCGCCTAGTCGAGCATCCCGACGTCGCGAAGATCGCTTTCACCGGATCGACCGAGGTTGGCCGCTCGATCGCCGCCGGCGCCGCCCAGACGATCAAGCGCGTGACGCTCGAGCTCGGCGGCAAGTCGGCAAACATCGTCTTCGCAGACGCCGACCTCGAGCGGGCCGCCGCGCAGGCGCCCGGCGCTGTCTTTGGCAACGCCGGCCAGGACTGCTGCGCGCGCTCGCGGATCCTCGTCGAGGCCTCGGTGCTCGACCGCTTCATGGCGCTGCTCGAAGAGCATGTGAGCGCGATCCGCGTCGGCGACCCGCTCGACCCCGACACGCAGATGGGCCCGCTGATCTCGGCCGCCCAGCGGGCGAGCGTGGCTTCGTTCCTCGAGGACGGTGACCCTGTCGCGTTCAGGGGCAGCGCTCCCGACGGCGCCGGCTACTGGTTTGCGCCGACAATCCTCGGTCCTGTCGCGCGCGACGCGCGCGTCGCGCGCGAGGAGGTCTTCGGGCCGATCGTCGCGGTGCTGCCGTTCGCCGACGAAGCCGACGCGGTCGCGCTCGCCAATGACAGCATCTACGGGCTGTCGGGCTCGATCTGGACACGCGACGGAGCTAAGGCGCTGCGCGTCGCGCGCGCTGTCGACAGCGGCGTGCTGTCGATCAACTCGAACACCTCGGTCCGCGTCGCGACGCCGTTCGGGGGCTTCAAGCAGTCGGGCTACGGCCGCGAGCTCGGACCGCACGCGACCGACGCCTACAGCGAGGTCAAGTCGATCTACTTCTCGACATCATGAGACTCGACGGCAAGGTCTGCGTCATCACCGGCGCCAGTGGCGGGATCGGCGCCGCGAGCGCCGAGCTGTTCGCGCGCGAGGGCGCGAAGGTCATTGGCGTCGACCTGCTCGCGGGCGCGCCCGGCGAGCTCTCGCTCGAGGTCGACGTGACCGACGAGCAGCAGGTACAAGCAATGTTCGAACAGGTCCGCTCGGCCTTCGGGCGGATCGACGTGCTGTTCAACAACGCCGGCATCTCACCGACCGACGACGGCTCGGTGCTCGAGACGACGCTCGAGGCCTACCAGCGCGTCCAGGACGTGAACCTCAAGAGCGTCTTCCTCTGCTGCAAGCACGGGATCCCGCACCTGCTCGACAACGAGCCCTCGGGCGGCTCGGTGATCAACACCGCCTCGTTCGTCGCGGTGATGGGCGCGGCCACCTCGCAGGTTTCCTACACCGCGTCGAAGGGCGGCGTGCTGTCGCTCTCGCGCGAGCTCGGCGTCGAGTTCGCGCGCCGCGGCGTTCGCGTCAACGCGCTCTGCCCGGGGCCTGTCGACACGCCGCTGCTGCGCGAGCTGTTCGCGAAGGACCCGGAGAAGGCTGCGCGACGGATGGTCCACATCCCGATCGGGCGCTTCGCCTTCGCCGAGGAGATCGCAAGCGGCGCGCTGTTCCTCGCGAGCGACGAGTCGAGCTATGTCACCGCCTCGACGTTCCTGATCGACGGCGGCATCAGCGGCGCCTACACGACGCCGCTCTAGCCTCGCTCGTTTAGTGCGGTCTTAGCTGCGAACCTAGCGTTCCCAGCGCCCACCCCGACCGTGCCAAGTGGCCCGCGAGCCCGCCGATGTTCGCCCTCACGACCCTCGTCTATCCCTGCCTGCTCGCCGGCCTGTGCCTAGGTTGCGGGCTGCTGATCGACCGCCTCAGCGGGCGCGTTCTACCGGGCGCTCTGCTGGCGCCGGTCGGCGGCGCGCTGCTGATCGCCGTCTCGCAGCTGATGACCTACGACAGCTCGCTCGCCCCGGCGACGCCGACGGCGATGGTCGCGCTGGCGCTGCTGGGCTACGCGGTCGAGGCGCCGCGGCTGCGGCGTGCGCTCCCGGCGATGCGCCCTGGCGATCCGGCGCTGTGGCTGCCGGTGCTCGTCTACGGCGTCGCGCTTGCCCCGGTGCTGCTGGCCGGCCGCCCGTCGTTCTCCGCCTTCGGTCTGCTGACCGACTCGGCGTTTCACATGATGGGCGCCGACTACCTGATCAGGCACGGCCAGCAATACGGCGGGCTCGACCTCGCAAACTCCTACGGCCAGTACATCTCGAGCTATTACGGGACGAGCTACCCGTCGGGCGCCGACACGCTGTTCGGCGGCAGCGCGTTCGTCCTCGGTCTGCCGCTGATCTGGGCCTTCCAGCCATTCAACGCGTTCATGCTCGCGCTTGCGTCGGGGCCGATCCTGTTACTCGCGCGCCGGATCGGCCTGAGCGGCGCTCTGCTTGTCGTCGCGACATTGACGGCGAGCGTCCCGGCGCTCGTCTACGGCTACGAGCTGATCGCGTCGGTCAAGGAGCTCGCGGCGCTGCCGCTGGTGCTGACGCTCGGCGCGCTCGTCGCGACTAGCGAGCGCTGGCTGCGCGGGCCACCGCGCGGCGTCGTGGCGTTCGCGCTCGTCGCCGCAGGCGGGCTCTCCGCGCTCGGGATCGGCTTTGCCGCCTGGATCGGCGCGACCGGCGTCGTCCTCGCCGGAATCGTCTCGAGCGACCTCGCGCGCGGCTACCAACGCGCCGGGCGAACGCTGCTGCTCGCGCTGCTCGGTGCGCTGGTCACCGCCGCGGCGGCGCTACCGACAGTGCTCCACCTATCCGCCTCACTGCAGGTGGCGCAGACGATCTCGACCACCGGCAACGCCGGCAACCTGCACGCGGGGCTGCGGATTGTGCAGGCTGCCGGAACCTGGCTCACCGGCCTCTACACGAGCTCGCCGAGCGGGCTCGCCGCCGAGTTGACCGATGCCGCGATCGGACTTACCGCCGCCGCTGCGGTTCTCGGCGTGGCGCACCTGCTGCGACGCGGCAGGCATTCGCTCGTCTGGTGGCTTGTCGCGATGCTGGCGCTCGGCATCGGCCTGACGCTCGCCGCGACAACCTGGGTCGATGCGAAGACGCTGATGCTGAGCTCGCCGATCGTGTTGCTGCTCGCCTGGGCGGGCGTCGCGGCGCTGAGCGGCAACCTCGCGCTGCGCGTGCTGGGGTTCGCGCTCGCGCTCGTCCTCGCCGGCGGCGTGCTCGTCTCCGACGCCCTGCAGTACAACGCGACCGACCTCGCGCCGACTGCCCGCTACGACGAGCTGGCGTCGATCAACACGCGCTTCGCCGGTCGTGGCCCGACGCTGTTCGTCGCTTTCGATGAGTACTCGCTCTACGTGCTGCGCGACCTCGACGTCGGTGGTCCCGACTTCCTGTTTCCGCCGCCGGCGCTGTCTGACCTCACCGGCCATCACCATGGCTACCCCGTCGATCTCGACGCGATCCCGCCGCGCCAGCTCGTCGCCTACCCGCTGATCGTGACGCGCGTGAACCCGGCTGCGAGCCGTCCGCCGTCGGCCTACAGTTTGCTCTGGCAGGGGAGCTATTACCAGGTCTGGGGGCGGCTGCGCGACGCCCGGCCGGCCCTCTACCACCTCGGCCTCCACGTCGACCGCCTGGCTGCCTGCCGGCGCATCGAGCGCGTCGGGCGCTTCGCCGTGATCCACGGCGGCACACTCGTCGCGGCGGCCGAGCCACGCCTCGTCGGCGTGCCGCTGACCGGCGCCGGCTACCTCGACGGCGGTCTCACGCTGACCCCGAGCGCCAGCCTGCACTTCCGGGTGCCGAGCTCAGGGCGTTGGGAGCTGTGGCTGCGCGGCGAGGTGATGCCGACGCTCGAGGTCAGCCTCGATCGGCGTCCGATCGCGAAGATCGGCGGTCAGCTCGACGGCAACGAGTACAACCCCGACACGCTCGCACCGATCCCTGTCAGGCTCGCTCGCGGTCCCCACACGCTGTCGTTCGCCCAGGCAGGCTCGATCCTCGCTCCCGGCGACGGGGGCACCGCGAGCGTCAGCAGCGTCTTCCTCGCTGCGCCCGGCGCCGGGGCCCCCCAGCGGCTGATCCGTGTGGCGGCAGGCGATGCGAGCTCGCTCTGCGCGGTCCGCCTGCAGTGGATCGAGGCAGTCCGCGACTGACGGACAATCGCGTAGTCCATACTCGATTGATGCGGCCGCGTCTTCGCCGGTCGGCCCCCGTCCTCGCGGGCGCTGTGCTCGCAGCGCTCGCCCTCACCGGCGGAGCTCCCGCCCGCGCGCACGCTCCCGGCGCTGCGAGCGACGACGCCGCTCCGCCGCCGAGCCTCTTCGGCGTCAACACCGGCACCTACGACAACGACAACGCGCGGCTCGCGCGCGACACGCCGACCGCCGCGTCGATGGGTGCGCGCTGGGTCCACTTCACCGGCGGCAGCGTCAGCTTCGTTCACGGCAAGCCGAGCTTTGCCGGTCTCGACCGCGCCGTCGACCAGGCGCGCAACCACCGCCTCGGCGTGCTGCTCAGCCTCGGCGGCGTCCCCGCTGCCTGCTCGCTCGTGCCGCGCCCGAGCGACGTCGTCCACTGCCCGCCGACGAGCGCCGCCGACCTCGTTGCCTACGACGCCTACCTCAAGCGGATGCTGCTGCACTTCCGCGGCCGCGTCTCCTACTTCGAAAGCTGGGTCGAGCCCAACCACGTCTCGATGTGGCCGCCGGCGCCGGACCCGTCGGCCTACGCGACGCTGCTCGAGAGCGAGTACGCGGTCGTCCAGCAGGTAAACGCCCAGTACGGCCTCCACGACCAGCTGCTGTTCGCGAGCATCGGCGGATCGGACCTCGGCTACCTCGATCAGGTCCTGACCGCGCTCGGCGGTCGCAAGGCGTTCGACATCGTCGGCGACCACCCCTACCGCTTCCCACCCGACGACCCGGCAACGCCGAACTACGCGATCTCCTATCCCGGCGGCGGCCATCCAAAGCTGACCTGGACCGAGGAGCTGGTCGACTACGAGGCGCAGTTCACGAGCCACGGCTACGGGACACCGCCGGTCTGGCTTACCGAGTTCGGCTGGCCGGGCGCAAACGGCCCCGACGGCTGCGGTGGCGCGACATCGACCGAGGCCGACCAGGCGAGCTTCCTGCGCAGCGCCTACGCGCTGCTCAGCACCGACCCGCAGCTGTCGTTCGTCAAGGCGGCGTTCTGGTTCAACCTGCGCGACTACGCGACCGGCGTCGCCAACCCGGACCCCGCGTGCTTCGCCCACTACGGCCTGCTGAACACGAACTTCTCGCCGAAGCCCGCCGGGCTCGCCTTCGAGCAACTGGCAAAATCAGCATCCGGCTGACGCCTCGGCGCATGCGCCGACCCGACGGATGGGTGCATGCACCCATCCGAACAACCTCTGGGAGAGTGTGCGCGATGACCGAGAGCGCGCTCGCGCAGCGCTGCCGCGAGACGCTCGCTGGCGGCTGGACCGTCGGCGAGCGCGACGGCGTCGGGTTCGCCTACACGCGGCCGAGCCCTGACCGCTACCCGTGGCAGTGGTACTGGGACTCCTGCTTCGCCGCGATCGCCTGGCGCCACTTCGACCCCGCGCGCTCGCGCGCCGAGCTTGAGACCCTGCTCGCCGCGGCGCGCGCTGACGGCTTCATCGGCCACACGATCTTCTGGGGGAGACCGGTCGGCTGGCCGCGAACGCTCTTTTACAACGTGATCGACCGCGACGACGCGATGACCTCGACGATCCAGCCGCCGGCGCTCGCGTTCGCCTGGCGAGTAGCGGTCGGCGACCCGCGGCTCGAGCCGCGGATTCTCGCCCATCACGCCGCGATCAGCGCCCAGCGTGACCTCGAAGGTGACGGCCTGCTGTGGATCCTCCAGCCCGACGAGTCGGGCCTCGACGCCTCGCCCCAGTTCGACCCGATCTGGCAGGACCGGGCGCAGGGCCTGCCCGGGTTCATCGAGCTCGTCCACCGCAACCGCCGCCGCGGCTTTCGTATCGACGCCGTCGTTTCCGACGGCGATCCCGTCGTCTGCGAGGTCCTGACGAACGTCCTGCACGGGCTCTCGCGGCTCGCGCTCGGGTTGCCGTCGATCACGCCGGCGCTGATCGCCCGGCTCTATGACGAGCCGAGCGGCCTCTTCCTGCCCGCCGTCAAGCCCGCGATAACGCGCCGCATCCCGCTGACCTGGACGGCGCTCGCCCCGCTCGCGCTGCCCGATCTGCCGCAGGAGATCGGCCACCGCCTCGTCGGCCAGCTGCTCGACGAGCGGCGCTTCTGGACCGCGTTCGCGCCGCCCGCCGTCGCGCTCGACGAGCCGAGCTTCTCGCTGCGCGAGCACTGGGGCGGCGTGCGCCGCTACTGGCGCGGCCCGACCTGGGTCAACAGCGCCTGGCTGATCTGGCGCGGCCTCGTCCGCCTCGGCTACGCCGAGCAGGCCGCGACGATCGCCGGCGCGATCACCGAGACGGTCACACGCGAAGGGCTGCGCGAGTACTACGACCCCTACGACGGACACGGAATGGGCGCCGAGAGCTTCGCCTGGTCTGCGCTCGCACTCGAGCTGAGTGACCCCGCCAACGCGAGCGCCGGGACCATCGCGTGAGCGCCTGCGCCGCGTGGTTGACATCGCCTGGCTGAGCGCCGAGAACGCGATTCAAAACAGGCTCCGTTGCCGCGTGAGCGCCGCGCCGCCGGGAGCGACCGGGGTCTCGCTCGGAACCTCGAGCCAGCGCGCCGGCCGTCGCGCCCCACCGCGGTCGCGGACGAGTCGAGCGAGCCGCTCGCGCTCGGGTTTCGGAGCGTAGGCGCCGCGGCCGTAGAGCTCGCCATAGCGCTCGAGCAGGTCGGGGCGCTGCTCGCGCAGCCAGGCCGTGAACACCTCCTTCACGGCCCCGCGCAGGTGCAGCGCGATGCCGTTGACGCTCGTCGCGCCGGCCTCAGTCACCGCCTCGAGCAGCGGTTCAAGCTGCGCCGGCGCATCGTTGATGCCGGGCATCAGCGGCGCGATCAGGACGCCGGTCGGTATTCCCGCGCGGTTGAGCTCGGCGACCGCCTCGAGGCGGGCGCGCGGATGCGGGGTGTGCGGCTCGGTCGCGCGCCAGGCGCGCTCATCGAGCGTCGGGATCGAAAGGCACGCGCTGATCGTCGTGCGCTCGGCGATCTGCTCCATCAGCGCCAGGTCGCGCAGCAGCAGTGGCGACTTCGTCAGCACCGAGCAGGGGTTCGCGGCGTCGCGCAGCGCCGCCCAGATCCCCTCCATCAGCCGGTAGCGTCCCTCGACCCACTGGTAGGGGTCGGTGTTCGTCCCGAGGGCGATGTGCTCACCCTTCCACGAGCTGCGGGCAAGCTCGGCCGCCAGGACCTCCGGCGCGTTTACCTTGACGACGATCTCCCGCTCGAAGTCACGGCCGGCGTCGAAGCCGAGGTAGCTGTGCGTGGGACGCGCGAAGCAGTAGACACAGGCGTGGCTGCAGCCGCGGTAGGGGTTGATCGTCCAACGAAACGGCACCCGCGACGCGGCCGGCACGCGGTTGAGCACCGACCGCGCCCGGACCTCGTAGAAGCGCATGTCGAGCGCCTCGGGCGCATCGAAGTGCCGCACGATCGCCTCGCTGTAGCCTGGCAGGCTCCGCTGGTCCTCTGCTTCATCGGTCAGGGCACTCCAGCGCACGAACATATGTTCGCACAGTGATCGGCTGGAACGCAACTTCCAACGCCGTTCGCACGGAGGCAGAATGCCCGCCAGTCAAGGGGTGTAGAGTGCTTATTGGCCCTGCCCCTACCTTCGGCGGGCCACGCAGCGTCGACTCTAAAGCTGCTCGGTCGGCCCGAACGTGGCGACAACAGTTGTCGCGTGGTGATTTCGCCGACAGGAGTCGTGAGATGCCTCGCAGAGTCTTCGACGTTCTGACCAGTGCCGTCGGGCTGGTCTTGGTAGTTGTGCTGCTCGTGGCCGGAGGCCTGCTGATGTGGGGCTACAACTACGACCACTCGAACGTCCACAACCAGCTTGCCGAGCAGGAGATTTTCTTCCCGCCGCAGGCAGCCTTCGCACACGCGAAGGCGGGGACCGAGATCACGCCGTCGATGATCCCCTCCGTCTCGAAATACGCGGGACAGGAGTTGCTCACAGGGCAGCAGGCCGAGGCCTATGCCGATCACTTCATCGCTGTCCACCTTTCCGAGCTGCCCTACGGCGGCGTCTACTCGAAGATCAGCACCGCGGCGCGCGCCGCCCCCACGAACACGAAACTGGCGGCGCTGGAGCAGACCTCGCTACAGGGAACGACACTCCGTGGACTGCTGCTTGAGGCTTACGGGTTCTCGCAGATCGGCACAGTCATGCTCTGGGGCTCAATCGCCTCGTTCGTCGCCGCGTTCCTGATGCTCGTGCTCGTCGGCCTGGGCTTCAGGCACGGACGGCGCAGCCCTGCCGGGGAGGAGCTCCTGGCCCGCAAGCCAGCGCCGGCTCTGGCTGGCACAGCGGTGTGAGCGTAGCTCTTCAGTCGAGACAGTAAGCAGCTAAGACGCTAGGACAGTTCGTCGGGTGGCCGCGCCGCGCCCGACGAGCTCGTCGCCACCGTCTAGGGCCAGCTGCGACGCGCAGGCCAAAAGGCAAGAGCGCATCGGCCCTGGTCGTCCCCAGCCTCGGGGACGACCGGACCGCCTCCCCCCACCAAAGGAGCGTCGAAGCATGTCGACCGTAGCCATCCGTGAGCCTCAATCCGGTGCGGGCGCCGGGACCACCTACCGCGCCGCCGTCGTGCACGAGTTCAACAGCCCACTGATCGTCGAGCAGGTCCCGATGCGAAAGCTCGATCCGGGACAGGTGCGCGTAAAGGTCGAGGCATGCGGTCTGTGCCACACCGACATCCACGCGGCGCATGGTGACTGGCCGATCAAGCCCTCGCCGCCGTTCACGCCCGGGCACGAAGGGGTTGGTGCCGTGACGGAGCTCGGCCCTGGCGTGCGCGAGGTAGAGGTCGGAGACCGAGTCGCGATGCCCTGGCTCGGCTACGCGTGTGGCTACTGCGACTACTGCGTGTCCGGCTGGGAGACTCTCTGCCTGAAGCAGGAGATGATGGGCTACACGATCGACGGCGCATTCGGCGAGTACGCGACTGCCTACGCCAACTACGTCGTCAAGGTCCCCGACGGCCTTGACTCGTTCGACGCTGCGCCACTGACCTGTGCCGGCGTGACCACCTACAAGGCGGTCAAGGTCGCAGGCACTCGATCCTCGGACTTCGTTGCTGTGTTCGGCGTCGGCGGCCTCGGGCACCTCGCGATCCAGTACGCGGCGATCGCCGGCGGGCGCGTCGTCGCCGTCGACGTGATCGACGAGAAGCTCGAGCTCGCGCGCAGCCTTGGCGCCGAGTTCACGGTCAACGCCGCGAAGGAGGACCCTGTCGAGGCGATTCAGAAGCTCGGCGGCGTCAACCAGGCGATCGCGCTCGCCGTCTCACCGAGCGCGTTCGAGCAGGCCTACAAGTCGCTGCGACGCCACGGCACGCTCGTGTTTGTCGCTCTGCCGGCGGATAACGACGTTACGATCCCGATCTTCGAGACGGTGCTCAACGGAATCACGATCGTCGGCTCAATCGTCGGCACGCGTAAGGACCTGCGCGAAGTATTCGAGCTACACGCCGCCGGCAAGACGCGCGTGATCCGCGAAACACGGTCCCTGGACCAGGTGAACGAAGCGATTGCCGACGTCGAAGCAGGCCGCGTCGCCGCACGCATCGTGCTCGAACCATGAATCCGCGCCGGGCCGCCCACACCGGCGAGCTCGGCCCGGGCCGATGCTGGGCAGCGCTGGCGAGGCCGGGTCAGTCTGGCGGGAGAAACGTTTCAGCGACGGTGTAGCGGCCAAGATTTTGATGCGCGATCTCGCGCAGTCCTCGCACCAGGGCGTCGACACCCGGGCTGTCCTGCGCCTGCTGCTGGGCTGCAGCCGAATCGAATCGGGCGTACGCGAGGATCTTCGTCGGGTTGACTCCTCTGAGCGTTTGCCCTTCGATGAAACCGGGACAGCGCCGCAAGTGCTCGAAGAGCTCGTTGAGAGAATCGAGCAGGGCCTCCTGAGTCCCGTCCGGAGCAGACCAGAGGTCGGCCATGATCGACTCCGACGACGGGCTCGCTTCCTGCTCGGAGTCAGTCATTTGGTTCTCGTGGCTTTGGCGACACGGCGGCGGCCCGAGGCTACCACCACGAAGCCTGGCCGGTCCAACCACGGCGGTCAAGTGGAGCGCGCGGGGCGCCGAATACTCGACTCCGTTTCATGCGTTGGGCGGGCCGCTGCTGCTGCTGAACTGCTCGCCGAGGCCATTGTCCAGGCTCTGGCAGGCCTTCGCCGCTTTCCCGTACTGGGGTGAGTTCTGGTCGAGGACCCCGGTCGCGCTCTTGACCTGGATGATGCCTTGACCGTTGGGATCGGGAAAGTCGGGCTCGCCGTGGGAGCGCATGCACTCGGCGTACTTGAGCGCCTCGGCATTGGCTGACGCCCGCTCGGCGGGCGTCTTGAGCCCGAGGCTGGGCAGGTCCTCCTTGCAGGCCTTTTGCGCCGCCTGGAGCTGCGTTGAATTCTGGTCGAGGTCGCTGTTCCCGCTGGCATTGATGCTGAAGCTGGGTAGACCGTTCGGGCCGACGGTCGGGTCGGGGAAGTCGCTGACCCCGTGAGAGCGAACGCACCCGGCGTACTTCAGCGCATCCGCCTGCAAGCGCTCTGACGAGCTGGCGCTCGAACAGCCGGAGGGCGAACAGCCAGAGATCGACGAGCTCGGCGAGTTCGCCAACGCCTTCGGGGATCCCCCTCCGCATGCCGCCAAGCCCAGCCCGAGCACGACGACCGAAGCCCACGCGGCGGCCTCGCGCCAACGGTGACGCCCGCCGGTCGGAATCGGGCTGCACTGCTGTCCTGGGCCTTTGGCCTCGATGACGAGAGAAGCTACGACACCGCCGATTACAGGCCGGTTACAGGCGAGGACCACCCGAGCGCAACCGTCGCGACCACGTCGACCTGCACCTCGTGCGGCAGCCACCGCGCGTTAGTGATCGTCACTTCGATGTCGTTGTGGAGCACCACGCGAACCCCATCTCAGCGCGGATCTTCCGCGCGCCGCCTACGGCCCGCTCACTGTCGGCGATCCCGGGCTGCTCTCAAGCGACCGCTCCGCGTCCACGAGCGCCGGCCGAAGGCCGGCCGAGTGGCGGGAGAAGGATTCGAACCTTCGAAGGCTGAGCCAACGGATTTACAGTTGCAGCCAAACTCCTACTTTCAAGTGTTCTCAGATGCTTTCAGGTCCCTCAAGTACGCTGAAGTGCGCTCAAATACCCCGAGTTGGGAACACGTAGGGAACACGGTGCCGGGCTGCCTGCGACGGGCTTGGCGAACCTTCTTAGCGGAGTACTAACAAGGGTGCTCCACGCAAGCGCGGCCGCGAACGTTATGCGGCCGGCGGTGAGCCTCGTGTGATGCCGACGGTGGTTTCGAGATGGTCGGCGACCCAGGTCGGGGCGACCGTCGAACCGCTGAACGCGGCGGCGAGTTCGGACGGCGGCGTGAGGCCCGGGCCATCGAAGTACCAACGCGCCCCGTCGGCGGCGAAGACACCGGCTACCGGCTTTGCGGCTCTTGTTCCGATCGCGATGGCATTGCCGTATCCGCACGCGATCCGCGACCAGTGCGAACCGCGTGGCGAGACACGCTCGAGGGCGCGCGCTGTGCACGCGGCTGTCACTGGAGCGCCGGTCTGCTGGAAGACACCGTCCCTGTAGGTGAACGTCACGAGCGTGCTCGGCGTCGTGTAGGCCTCCACGCTGGCGTTGCCGTGATGGCTTGCCTCGACAACGGGCTCTTCGTGTCCGTCGATTCGAAACGGAGCCAAGACGAGCCGCCCGGATCGATCAGAGACCACGGCCAGCCAATCCGGGATCTCAAAACCGCCTACGAAATAGAGGCCCGCGCCTCGCCGCCCGCTCGCGATCGTGACCGCGCCTTCGGGGCCGGGCGGCGAAACGCCAAAGCGAATCGACTCGTGCAGCGACCACCGCCCGCGGGTTTCGGTGTACTTCCTGACCGTCACCTCGGCGGCGCCGCTGCGGGCTGGATCCGACTCCTCGGCGACCACGACGCTCCCTGGGAGCTTGATGGAGATGCGCCCGTTCGGGTCGGCGGTGCTTGCGAACGAGGACGACGGCAGATACGGAATCGAGCCAGCCCAGCCGGGCCGGTACTGGGAGCGCACCGAATCCCAGTAGCCCACACCCGGGCCCGTCTGTTGCCGGGGTTCTCTCAAACGAAGGCGCAGATCGTCGGCGAGCCGACCAAATACGGACGGAGCAAGCGCCGCCTCGCCCACGTCGTCGCGCAGGTCTTCGCTCGAGCCGACTGCCGCGCGCAGCCACGTGCGGCCGTCCTGCTCGAACAGCGCATCCAGCCTAGCGCCGTTGACCGTCCCCGTGGCCAGGGCCCACCCGTCGAGACACGCCACGGCCGTGACGTGGAAAGGTCTTGCGAACTCGGCCTCGTCCCTGCCCGGCAGCGCAGGTGCTAACAAGCCGGCGCGATCGAGCGCGATCGCATCGCAAGGTGCGGGGGGTCCGGGCGGGGCAGCCGGCACGAACACATCGCCGGAAAAGCGCCACCATGCATAGGTCTCGGGGCCGCCAGCCCCGCCGGAAGCGTCGGCTTCGCCTTGAACCATTCCATTCCGGACCACGCGTGCATCGATAATGGGCGTCGTTTCGGCGCCCTCGGCGAATTGCGCCTGGTGCCACCTTCCACCTGCGTGGGTAATCAAAGAAAACGCCACCCAGTCAGCGCCGTCGCCGTCGCGCAGCGCGAAGTCGGGGGCACCCGAGTGCGTAAGGTCAACAGCCCGAACCCCGCCCTGATACAGCGCACCCGGCGCCTGAGAGAACGAAGTGACCCCGCTTGGCTTCCATCCGTCGGCTGACCAGCGGTAGATCCTCACGAGATTTTGGTGTCCCGGTGTCGTCACGACCGTGGCCAGCCAGGCCAAACCGTGATAGCGCACAACCCCCGAATCGGCGACCACCATCGTCGAGATAGGGATCGCGACCGGAGTGCTCCACGGCGACTCGAGAGCCCGCTTGTTCGCAACGGCAGACGATGTGGTCAAGGCAAGACCGGCAGCAGCAAGCAGGAAGAGCAACCCCCATCTCCCAGGGACAAACCCGATCATGGCTCGGCGCGTCATCGCGAGATGAGATTACGCTCAGGCGTGATCCGTAGGGCCAATGGTCACTAACTAGCCAGCGCCCGTTGTCGCCTGCTTATTCTGGCGTCGAAGCGACTCGCGACATATGGCACCGAGATCGGGGAGAAGGCCTCGGTAGGTCACAGCGTCGGGGTCCGGGATAGCACGCGCGACTTTGCCTGTGGGCGATGCGTCGATTCGCGCGCGTAGCCGCAGCGCCCGGAACGTGCGGTCTCGGTCGTTAAGAAGCCGAACGAACAGATAGCCCTCCCAAGGCCCGGTCGCCTTGAGCCGTACACGGAGGAATACGGGCTCGTTGCGACTACGCCGGTACAGCGGCTTGAACAGGCCGCGCCAGATGCCGCGCGTGTCTTGACTCGGAACCGTCGTGAAGCTGCGAACCCACGTGCCACCGGGGCGAGCCACCAGATACTGCTCGGCCTCCGGATCGACGAGATCCACTATCGCGATCCTGCTCACGATGTCCTCCGGCTTGAGCTTGTAGCGCCAGCGTCGCAACAGATGCTTGCGCGCGTCCTCGCGCGGGTGCGCGGCCAACTCCTCGAAGTCGATCGGCCGGGCAACCTTGAGCCGGATACGAACCCACGCATCGGCTTCCACGCCGACCGGAATGGCCACAGCGGTTCCAAGGCTCTCCGCAAGCTTGTCGTCCACGTAGTCGATCGCCCAAGGCGCGAAGCGCGTTCGCCACCAGCCGGCAAGCCACACGAACCCCGCGGTCACGACGCCGACGCCAGCGGCAAAAGAGGCCCAGCCGAACACATGCTGCAGCGACGACGAGACCCCCGACGACCCGACGATGTCAGGACCGACACCCAGCACAATCATGCGCTCAGGCTACGGAGATAGTCTGGCGATCGGTGCGCGACTGGGAACCGGACGCCGCCGTTGCCGGTGCGGCTGAGGCGATGGCTCCGGAGCGCGTCTTCGCGCAGGCGCCCGTGTCAGTGCCCGTTGGGGCTGAGATCTGGGGAGCGATCCGGGGGCCGGAGCACAGCGGTGATTTCGCTGCTGTCCACCCGGGCGTCCTCGCCATCGCCGTCGCGGCGGATCAGGACGCTTCCACGAGTGGCGCCGAGGTGCGAGAGACGCTTGCCTTCGACGTCGACGACGGTCGCTGTCGAGCCATCGCTGAGCGCGACGAGGGCTCCAGACTCGATCTTGCCCAAGTCCAAGACATCGCGACCACTGAGCGTGCCCGTGTTCATCAGGATCCGCGTGGCGTTCGATGGTGCCGGTAGCCTCGTCATGACATTGATGCTACGCCAGCAGGACCGTTGAGTAAACGGCTGTGATCGCTAACAGCGCGCCGACCCACAACAAACTGTCGCGTTGTGCCCGCAAGATCGCCGGCACGGTGCTGCGGGCGTCGATGAGATCCGCAAGCAACTGAGCGAGCGCGTCCTCCGGCGCGACCGAGCCAAACGACTCGTAGAAACTCGCGGCGTCGGGTCCGAGGTTAGTCGCGCGGCCTCGCGTCCCGACCAGCGCCGTTAGCGTGACGACGGCCAGACCCGGCATCGGGATCCACCACTGAGCCCCGAGCGCACCCTGCGCCGCGACAACGATTCCCATGATCGCCACGCTGAGCCCGGCGAGCGCAAGCGCGTACGTGTTCTGGTCGCGCACCTCCGCCCACGCCTCGGCAAGCTGAACCTCCGTCATCTCGATTAGCGCCGTCAGCACCGGGACCGGGTCGGATTCGGCCATTCCCTTCTTCCTTGCGTGGTCGTGTTAGAGCGGGCAGCGAAGTGTGGCAGCCACACCGGAGCAGTCAGGTGGGGGTTAGTGCCCGCTCGCTTGGTCGCTAAGAAAGGCGTGAGCGGCCAACCCTGCTCTGGCTCACTCGAACGGGTCCGGGACTTCGCCTGACTTGGGTCGAACGTTCGGCTGGTGCGAAACGCAACGCGCCGCAAGCCCCCGTAGGACTCGAGCCGGATGAACTAACTCGACACCGCAACCTCCGGTTTTCGAGTCCTGCTCGTAGCTTCGCAGTAGCCGCTCTGAAGCACCAAAAGCCCGAGCACACGTGACGCACTGGGGAGTGCCTGGAGTCGTGAACGTTTCGTGAATTGTTAAGCCTCATACGCTGAGGTTCTCTCAGGTTCTCTCAAGTACGCTCAGATCGTGGTGCTCTTGCGTGGTTTGGCGGGCGTTTCTACGTTCGTCTCATGCAGTCGACGCACAAGATCGCGGGCAGCGCAGCCGCCGGGTTCGCCGCGTATTTGACGACGTCGGCGAGCCGGGGTGATTACTACGTTGGCGGCGAGCTCGAGGGGGACGGCGGCGCTTGGCATGGGTCGCCGGAGGCGCTCGGTGAGCTCGGTCTCGACCCTTCGCAGCCGGTCCGCCGGGGCGACCTGGTCTCGTTGATGGAGGGTCGTTCGCCTGCGTCGGGTGAGCCGGTCCGCCGTGTCGGCGGCGACGGGTCGAGGGTGGCGGGGATTGACGCGACGTTCAGCGCGCCGAAGTCGGTGTCCGCGTTGTGGGCGGTGTCGGATCCCTATCGGCGTGCTCAGATCGAGGTCGCTCACCGGAAGGCTGCGGCGAGCGCCATCCAGCGGATTGAGCGGGATGTCGAGCTGGTGCGTCGCCGTGAGCGCGGCGAGCTGCGCTGGGAGAAAGCGCGGAGCTTGGTCGCGGCCGAGTTCGTCCACACCTCGTCGCGGTTGACGCGCGATCAGGAGCGTGACGGCGTCCCGGATCCGCAGCTTCACAGTCATGTGGTGATCGTTGCGGCGGAGCGTGAGGATGGCCGGTTCGCTGCTGTCGACTCGCGCGAGCTGTTCCGGTCGCAGCGTGCGAATGGTGCGTGGTATCGGGCGGAGCTTGCGCACGAACTGCGCGGTCTCGGACTGGAGATCCGCTCGGGGACTGGTCGCGATGGGCGGTTCTTCGAGCTGAAGGGTGTGCCGGAGGAGCTCTCGAGGCGTTGGTCGCGCCGGCGTGAAGTGATCGAGAAGGCGGCGAGGGAGTTTCGTGACCGTTACGGTCGCTCACCCAACCGGGGCGAGCTCGGCTCGATCGCGGTCGCGACCAGGGGCACAAAGACCGTGACCGCCGCCGTGGATGTGTCAACGGCGTGGCGGACGGTCGGCGAGGAATACGGCCTCTCGCGCGCCCGCGTCGAGGAGCTGTTCAACGACCGCTCGCTGGAGCCGGTTCGGGATGTCCGCTCGGAACTGCTTGCGGACATCACGCGGAATCGGTCGATGGTCGAGTCCAGGGAGCTTGAGGCCAGGGCGTTCGAGCTCGCCGCGGGTGTTGAGCGGCCGGAAGCGGCCAGGGAGCATCTCGCGGAGCTGCAACGCTCCGGGGAGCTGGTCCGCCTGGAGGGTGGCTTTTGGACGACCCGTGAGTTGCGTGGGCTTGAGCTGCAGACGCGTGCGACGGTCACGGAGCGCGCGATTGAGGAGGTTGCTCCGGTGTCGTTTTACGCGCGCGCGGAGGGCGCGCGCGCCGCCGGGGAGCGGCTCAGCGCACGGCTGCCGTCGGGTAGCTGGGGACGGCACCTGAGTAGCGAGCAGCAGCGCGCGCTCGACCTGATCACGGGCGCGGGTGGCGTCACGGTGCTGGTGGGGGAGGCTGGTACCGGTAAGAGCGTCGTGCTTGGCGCGGCGCGTGATGCGTGGGAGTGCGAGGGCTACAGGGTGATCGGCACCGCGGTCGCCGGCGCAGCGGCACAGCGACTCGCCGGGGATGCGGGGATCCGCGAAACGATGACCGTGGACGCCCTCACCCACCGCGCGGACCGCGGGAGCCTGAGTCTTGATTCGCGTAGCGTGGTTGTGTTTGACGAGGCGGGGATGGCGGATACGCGCCGCCTCGTGAAGCTGGTTGAGATCACCGATCGCAGCCACTCGAAGCTCGTGCTCGCCGGTGACAGCGCGCAGCTGTCGTCGATCGGCGCGGGCGGTCTGTTCCGCGAGATACAGGAGCGCGCACCCACAGCGACCTTGACTGAGGTGCACCGTGCGAATCACGAGTGGGAGCGCGAAGCGTGGGGCAGGTTGCGTGACGGGGACGCGCAGCGTGCGCTCGCCGCCTACCAGGCCCGCGACCGCCTGCACATCCACGAGACGCGTGAGCAGGCCGGGGAGCAAATGGTCAACGACTGGGCGACCACGCGACCAGAGCATCCGCGGGACCAGGTCGTGATGATCGCCGACGCGTCAAACCGCGAAATCGATCAGCTCAACCGCAGGGCGCAAGAGCATCGCGAAGCGGCGGGCGAGCTCGGAGCGGAACGCGTCCAGCTACCGGAGCGGCCGTACGGGCTCGCCGCCGGCGATGAGGTGCTGTTCAGCGCGCAACACCCGGTGCCCGGTCACCAGCGGGTTGAGAACGGGACGCGCGGACAGATCGTCGCCGTGGACGAGCGCTCGAGCAGTGTGCGAGTCCGCGTCGAGGAGCGCAGGCCCCGCGAGATCGACGTGAACAAGGAAAACCTCGACCGATTGCGTCTCGCTTACGCGCAACACGTCTACAAAGCCCAGGGCCTCACCACCGACCGAGCCCTGGTCCTCAATGGTGGCTGGCAGACGGATCGTGAGACCAGCTACGTCGCGCTCACGCGTGCGCGAGAGCAAACAGACATCTACACAAGCCGTGAGGACCTCGGACACGCGGGAGTCGACGAGGACCTGGTTGACCGGCTCGCCGACCGGATCCGTGAGAGCCACGCTCAGCAAGCAAGCATCACGCGAGAGGAAGAACGAGCCGCCGAGAACGATGTGGAGCGCGAGGTTCGCTGGGCGCTCGACCGGCTCGACCGCGCCGACGACCACGACCGCGAACAGAGCGAATGGATGGAACACGCCGTCAGGCAGCACGAACCCCAACGCGACGCAGGTGTGGACCACGCGAGCGGACGCACCGATGATGAGCCGGAGCTGACGTGGTTTGAGCGGCGTCTGCTCGAGGCGCGCGCCCACGCGCCCCACGGCTACCTGGACGGTGAGCCAGGGCGTGAGTCAGACAGCTCCTACTCGCGCGAGTCCCGCGAAATACGCGAGCGCCAGCACCAGCGAGCGCTCGAGCACCCGGGCGACGGCGACCGCGATGACACCTCGCTCACCGCTGGCGAGCGGCTCGAGCGCGCACTCGACGAGCAAGATGACTTCCGGCCCGACCCCTCACTCAGCCGGAGCGAACGACTGCACCAACTGCTCGAATGGCAAGCCGAACACGAACGCGACAACGACCGCGGCTATGGCTTCGAGATGTAACAGCCCCCGGACCCGAGTGGCCGGGTAGCTCCGCTCCACCGGGCGGTCAACCCCGCTCCGCGGGGTTCCCCTCGCTCACGCTCGGTGACAGCCCGGCTCCACTCCGCTAAGGAAGTCGATTAGGTCGGCCTTCCGGCCGACACTTGGTCTTCAAGCGGCTTGGGTCCGGCCTCCTCGCCGACAATCGCCGAGAGTCGGGCGGCGGCGTCGTGGCGGGGGACGTGGTGGACGTAGATCATCGTCGTCTGGATGTCCGCGTGGCCCATGTAAGCCTTGACGTCCGAGAGCGGGAACGCCTGCACTGCGAGCGTGCCGAACGTGTGACGCAGGTCGTGGAAGACGAACGGGTCCGCCTTGGTTCGCACGCCACCAAGCCCGGCTGCCTCGAGTGCGTCATAGAAGCGGCGGCGAAGCGCGCTGTCGTCGGGTGGCCGCCCGATCGCCGTGGCGAACACGAGGTCGTCGTCGCTGGTGAAGTGCTCGCGGCGGCTCAGAGCGTCGAGCGGCGCGGCCGCCTGATCGATCAGCGGCACCGAGCGCACCTTGCCGGACTTTGGCGGCCCCGGCTCGCCGTGGGTGTAGCTGCGGCGAACGTGCACGAGGCGCTTCGCGAAGTCGATGTCGCCCCAGCGCAGCGCGCGCAGCTCGCCGAGGCGGAGGCCTGTGAACGCGGCGACGGTGAACAGCGCGGCGTCCTGTTCGTTGACGGCAGCGCGGGCGACGGCCGCGACCTCGGTGGGGGTGAGGACGTTGAACTCGCCGCTGCGTCGAAACGTGACGCGCTCGACGTCCTCTGAGGGATTGTTCGTAATCCAGCCGCGGCGTTTGGCGCGTTTGAGGATGCCGTGGAGCAACACAAGGATCTTCTGGATCGAGCGGCGCGAGAGCCGGCCCTCGGAGAGCATGCGCTCGCGGTAGGCGTCGACGCGGCGTGTGTCGATCTTGCCGAGCGGGGTATGCTCGCCGAACTCGACCAGCAGGTAGCCGCGCACGACGTTGCGGTAGTCAGCGAGCGTCGACGGCGCGCGGCGTTTGTCGTGCTCGACGTAGCGCAGCCAGTCGGCGCACGCGTCGCCGAAGGTCACGGCGCCCCCAGCTCGCTCCCCCGCCGGCGTCGGGAGTTTGGGCGCTGCGGCGAGAAGCTCGCGTAGCGCCGCCGCGGCGTCGGGCGGCGTCAGGTAGGAGGGATCAGGCTTGGGGCCGTCACCGGCGCGCCAGATGACCGCCCCGCGCGGTGTGCGCCTGTGCGAGTCCTTGACGTGGGCCGGTCCGAGCAGCCGCTGATGGCGACCGTCGGCGTCGCGCCACAGCGCGTAGTAGCGGCGCTTTCCCGTCGCGCCCTTGATCTGCAGATGTCCAGAGGATCTGACGCCAGCCATCTCGCCTCCCGAAACCCCGACGGTTGACGGCCGCTGGGGAACACGATGTGGAACACGAGAAGACTAGCGGGACAATCGGCAGAGTGCAAAACGCCCGTATTCACTGGAATGGCGGGAGAAGGATTCGAACCTTCGAAGGCGGAGCCAACGGATTTACAGTCCGTCCCCTTTGACCGCTCGGGAATCCCGCCGCGGGGTCGGAGTGTAATGGCCTGCGATTAGGAAGCGTCTCGCAGGCGTTGGGCTTCGGGCAGCAGCTCGAGCTTCTTCAGCGTGTGGTTCTCGATCTGACGGATCCGCTCGCGCGTGACGTTGAATGCCTGGCCGACCTCTTCGAGCGTTCGCGGGCGCCCGCCGGTCAGACCGAATCGCATCTCGAGCACCTCGCGCTCACGCCGCGGCAGCACCGCGAGCGCACGGACGACGTTCTCGTCGCGGAGCCGGCGCGAGGCGAGCTCGAACGGGGACTCGGCCGAGACGTCCTCGACGAAGTCGCCGAGCTGCGAGTCGTCCTCGTCGCCGACGGGCTTCTCGAGCGAGACCGGCTGCTGGGCGAGGCGCAGGATCTCGCGTACGTCCTGGGGTGAGCATTCGAGCTCGTTGGCGACCTCCTCGGGGGATGGCTCACGCCCGAGCTCCTGGACGAGCTGGCGCTCGACCTGGATCACCTTGTTGAGCTTTTCGACCATGTGGACAGGGATGCGGATCGTCCTGCCCTTATCGGCGATTGCCCGCGTCACCGACTGGCGGATCCACCAGGTCGCGTAGGTCGAGAACTTGTAGCCGCGGCGGTGATCGAACTTCTCGACAGCTCGGATCAGGCCGAGCGAGCCCTCCTGGATCAGGTCGAGGAACGACAGGCCCCGGCCGAGATAGCGCTTGGCGATCGAGACGACGAGCCGCAGGTTTGCCTCGACCATCTGCTGCTTGGCGAGACAGTCGCCCCGCTCGATGCGCTTGGCGAGGGAGACCTCCTCCGACGCCGACAGCAGCGCGACGCGACCGATCGCGCGGAGGTAGAGGCGTAGCGAGTCGAGGCTCGGCTCGACCGTCAGGTCAAGCTCGACCTGGGGGGGTGCGGCCGCCTCGTGCGAGTCGCCGCGGTCGTCCTCCGCCAGCGCCGCGTCGAACGGGTCACCGGCAGCCGGCTCGGTCAGGAGCTCGATGCCGTGCTCCTCCAGGTATCCGTAGAGCTCGCGCACCTGGTCCCTCGAGACGTCGAGCTCCTCGAGCGCACTGGTGACGCTCTCGAGCGTCACGTAGCCGCGTTCGTGGCCCTCGGCAATCAGCCCGGCGATTTCGTCGGCCTCTGCGATTCCCGTCTCGGCTGCCGGCGCACCCACGTTCGCCATCGCAGCCGTATCCAGAACCTGCATCTGGTGGCTCCTCTCCTCGTGCCGGGGTCTCTTCCGCGACCACGGCGCGGGGATTGTTAGCACAGAAGCGCACATGGCACCGGGCGCGCGCGAGCTCAACGACTACCCTGCTGTTGACGCATGACGCAGCGAATCTCGATCGCGCAGGTCCCCGACGTCCAGTCGCAGCTGCCGAGCATCGCGCTCGGTCTCTCGCGCGTCGGCGTGCGCGGCGTCGAAAAGGTGATCCGGATACGTCAGAAGGGCACCGAGCAGCTCTTCTCGGCTCAGATCGAGTGCTTCGTCGATCTCGGGCCCGAGCAGAAGGGCGCCCACATGTCGCGCTTCGAGGAGGTGATCAACGAGGCGATCGGCGAGGTGATCCTCGGTGAGTCGGGCTTCCGCGCCGAGCAACTCGCCCAGCACATCGCCGAGCTCGTCCGCGGGCGCCAGAACGCTCTGCGCGCCGAGGTGACAATCGCCGCCCGCTATCCCGAGCACCGCCCGGCGCCGGTGTCAGGCATCAACACGCAGGAGATCTACACGCTGTTCGGGATCGCCGTCGCCTCCGGGCGCGGCACCCGCAGGGTCGTCGGCGTCGCCGCGCAGGGGATGACGGCGTGCCCCTGCGCGCAGCAGCTGATCGCGGCCCAGGCGCGCGAACACCTCGAGGAGGACGGCTTCAGCGACGGGGAGATCGAGCGGATCCTCGCCGTGGTCCCGATCGCCACGCACAACCAGCGCGGTCTCGGGACGCTCCACGTCGGCGTGCCAGAGGGCCAGGAGCTCGAGATCGAAGCCCACGCGCTGCTGGCGATCGTCGAGAACTCGATGTCGTCGGAGATCTACGAACTGATGAAGCGCTCCGATGAGGCGGCGGTCGTTGCCCGCGCCCACGCGCGGCCGCGCTTCGTCGAGGACTGCGTGCGAGAGATGATCGCCGGCGTGATCGCCGGGCTGCCCCAGCTTGCCGACAGCGCGTTCATCTCCGCGCGCCAGGAGAACCTCGAAACGATCCACCAGCACAACGTCGAGGCCGAGCGTCAGGGCACGCTCGGCGAGCTGCGCCGCGAGCTCGCCGGCGGCGAGCACGCTCTCTCGCACACGACGATGCGCGCCTGGCTCGACGGTTAGGTCGTCGGGCTGGGGTCGGCTGCGCGCGCCTGCTCGAGGCGGCGGCGCAGACCGAAGAAGTAGTCGAGCCCCGAGGCGACGGTGACAACGACCATCGCGTAGACGAGCAGCTCGAGCCACAGCGGGTTGTGGCGCACGGTGATCACAGCGAGGATCACCGCGATCTGGACGCAGGTCTTGACCTTGGCGAAGTTACTTGCCGCGATCACGACGCCGGCCTGGTTTGCCCCCATCCGCAGGACCGTCACGGCAAGCTCGCGGGCGATGATCACCATCGCGACCCAGGCCGCGAGGCGGTGCAGAGACACGAGCGAGATCAGCGCCGCGACGATCAGCAGCTTGTCGGCGAGCGGGTCCATCAACTTGCCGAAGTTCGTGACCGAGCCGCGCGAGCGCGCGAGGTAACCATCGACGAAGTCCGTCAGCGAGGCGACGGCAAAGATCGCCGCGGCGAGGATGTCACCGTGAGTGGTGTGCCCGAGCAACGCGACGACGAGCACCGGCACCAGCAGGATCCGGACGACGGTCAGGAGGTTCGGCCAGTTGAGCGAGGCCACCAGAGGATTATCGTCTGCTGTCCAGCGCTACCGCAGCTCTTGAGAGGAGCCCGACCGATGCAGACGCGATCACTAGGCAAGGAGGGCCCGCAGGTCGCCGAGATCGGCCTCGGCTGCATGGGCATGTCGGCGTTCTACGGTGGCGGTGACGAGGCCGAGTCGATCGCGACGATCGAGCGCGCGCTCGAGCTCGGCTGCACGTTCCTCGACACCTCCGATATGTACGGGCCGCATACCAACGAGCAGCTCGTCGGCCGGGCGATCGCCGGCCGACGCGATGAGGTCTTCCTCGCGACGAAGTTCGGGATCCGCATCGACGCCGGCACGCGCCGGATCGACGGCAGGCCGGAGTGGGTGCGCGAGGCCTGCGACGGCTCATTGCGGCGCCTCGGCGTCGATCACATCGATCTGTATTACCAGCACCGCGTCGATCCGGACACGCCGATCGAGGAGACCGTCGGCGCGCTCGGGGAGCTCGTTGCCGCCGGCAAGATCCGCCACATCGGACTGTCCGAGGCTGGCGCGGAGACGATCCGCCGCGCCCACGCGGTCCATCCGATCGCGGCGGTCCAGAGCGAGTATTCGCTGTGGACGCGCGACGTCGAGGCGGCCGTGCTGCCGACGTTGCGGGAGCTCGGAATCGCGCTGGTCGCCTACTCCCCGCTCGGTCGCGGCTTCCTCTCGGGGCGCTTCAGCTCGCCCGACGAGCTCGACGCGAGCGACTGGCGGCGTGGGAATCCGCGCTTCGCCCCCGAGAACCTCGAGCACAACCAGGCGCTTGCGGCGCGCGTGCGCGAGCTCGCTGACGAGCACGGCATCGCTCCCGGCCAGCTCGCGCTCGCCTGGGTCCTGGCGCAGGGCGAGGACATCCTGACGATCCCGGGGACAAAGCGGGTCAGCTACCTCGAGCAGAACGTCGCCGCCGCAGATATCACGCTCGATCCGCAGACAGTTGCGCGGATCGGCGAGGCGGTCGGCGCCGCCGCCGGCGAGCGCTACGAGGCAGCGTCGATGCCGTCGCTGAACCGCTGATATCTTGATATCATGATCGGATGAGGGACGAGCGCGAGGCCCTGTTCGTGCGGATCCCGGGCGAGCAGGCGCGGGCGCTCTCCAGACTCGCCTTTGAAACCGGTCGGCCCAAGCAGGACGTCGTCTCCGAGTTGCTGTCGCGCTCGATGCCCCAAGGTGAGGGCGAGTCGATCCTCGGCCATCACGCGTTCCGCCCCTATGAGCAGGGCGTGCTGACGCTCGAGGAGGTCGCCGAGCTGCTCGGTGTCGAGACAGCGCTGATCGAAGGCCTGGCGCAGAGCGGCGAGCTTCCCGGTCGCCGGATCGGCGACGCCTGGCGGTTCGCCCGAAGCGCGGTTCTCGAGTGGCTCGCCCACGGCCGCGCAGGCGAGATCACCCACGACCGCTAGGGTTGTCGAGGATGCCACTGATCCCGACGGTAGTCGAGCGCAGCGCCCGCGGTGAGCGCGAGTACGACATCTACTCGCGCCTGCTCAACGAGCGGATCATCTTCCTCGGCTCGCCGATCGACGACCAGGTCGCGAACGTGATCGTCGCCCAGCTGCTCCACCTCGAGTCGGTCGACCCCGAGAAGGACGTCTCGCTCTACATCAACTCGCCCGGCGGTTCGGTCTACTCCGGGCTTGCGATCTTCGACACGATGAACTTCATCAAGCCCGACGTGCAGACGATGTGCGTCGGCATCGCGATGTCGGCGGCCTCGCTGCTGCTCTCCGGCGGCGCTCACGGCAAGCGATCGGCGCTCGCCAACAGCCGGATCCTGATGCATCAGCCTTCGGCCGGGTTCGAGGGCCAGGCCACCGACATCGAGATCCATGCGCGCGAAGTGATCAACCTGCGTGCCCGGATCGACGAGATCTACGCCCGCAACACCGGCAAGACCGTCGAGGAAGTCCACAAGGACATGGAGCGCGACCGCTTCTTCAAGGCCGACGAGGCCGCCGAGTACGGTCTGATCGACCGCGTGCTGACGAGCCACTAGCCGAGGATTGCGCCGGCGCGGCGCGAAGCAGCCTTTGCGATGAGCAATTTCAGCCGTCTCGAGCGTTTCGCCCTCGTCGCGGTCAGCGCCGCGACGGCGCTCGCCGGTCTCGCGCACTACGCACACTGGACAGCAGTCCTCGCCTTCGCGCTGGCGACGTTGTCGCTCGCAGGCCTCGCGTGGATCGTGGCGATCGCGACCGAGCAGGTCGGCGAGCGGCTCGGGCCGGCCGCCACGGGCCTACTGCAGTCGAGCGTCGGCAACCTGCCGGAGCTGTTCGTCGTGATCTTCGCGCTGCGCGCCGGCGAGCTCGTCGTCGCGCAGAGCGCGATCGTCGGCTCGCTGTTCGCTAACGCGCTGCTGGTGCTCGGCATCGTCCTCGTCACCGGCGCGGCGCGGCGCGGCGCCGGCGGTGTCATGCGCTTCGATCCGAGGCTCGCGCGCGACACCGCGACGCTGCTGTTCATCTGCCTCTTCATCATCGTGCTCGTCGGAATCTCGCTTTCGGCTGGTGGATCGGTCGCCCACCACACCGGCACGATCTCGGTGATTGCCGCCGCGCTGCTGCTCGCCGTCTACCTCGCCTGGATAATTCCCCACGTTCGCGGCGAGCAGCGCCCGCCGGCTGCAGCGCCACGGATCGGGTTGGCGCTGGCGACTGTCCTGCTCGTGGTCGCCGGTGGCGGCTCGGCCTTCGTCTCCGATTGGTTCGTCGACGCGCTCGAGCCGGCGATCACCCAGCTGCATATCTCGCAGGCCTTCGCCGGGCTCGTGATCGTCGCGATCGCGGGCAACGCCGTTGAGAATGCCGCGGGCGTAAGCCTTGCGGCGAAGGGGCAGTCGGATCTCGCGATCTCGGTCGTCGTCAGCTCGGTCGCGCAGATCGCCGCGTTCCTCTTCCCGTTGCTCGTGATCGTCTCGCTCGCGCTCTCGACGCATCTGACTTTCGCGCTGCCGCCGCTCTACATCGGCGCGCTCGCGGTCAGCGCGATCACCGTCTGGCAGATCACCGAGGACGGCGAGGCCCGCGCCTTCGAGGGCTGGGCGCTGGCGGCGATCTATGCGATCCTGGCGATCATCACCCTCTATGAGTGACCTGCTGCTCCCTCAGCGGCGGCTGCGGCCGACGGCCCCGTATCTGCTCGCTGCGGCGCCGGTCGTGGCGCTCGCCATCGTCGCGTTGCTGCTTGCCGGCGGCGGCTCCGGGCACGGCCACGCCGCGGCGCACGCGGCGCGCGCGATCGCCGAGGCACCCGACCCGCTCGCGTCACAGAGCTACGCGCAGTCGCCGCGCTCGGTCCATCACGCGCGGGCGCTTTCGCCGCGGTCGGTCGGGCGCGCCGCGCGCCGGGAGTCGTTCCTCAGCCCCGGCGCTCCGAGCGACCAGCAGGTTCTCTCCGAGCTCTCGCAGGAGCAGGCGGTCCAGCGCCAGGAGTCGAAGACCTCGCTGTCCGTGACAGTAGCGCCGGGCAGCGGCATGGCGATCGCGCCCGCCGACCTGCCGCTCCAGATCCAGGAGGTGATCGCCGGCGGCAACGCGATCCGCGACTTCCCCTACGTCTACGGCGGTGGTCACCGCTCGTTCATCGACAACGCCTACGACTGCTCGGGCTCGGTCAGCTATGCGCTCGCCGCCGGCGGGCTGATCAAGTCGACCGAGACCTCAGGGCAGCTCGAGCGCTGGGGCGTGCCGGGACCGGGTCGCTACCTGACGGTCTTCGCGACAGTCGGGCACACCTTCATGTACGTCGACGGCGTCTGGTTCGACACCGCCGGGCGCGCCGGTCCGTACACGACCCGCTGGTTGACCAAGACGCCATCGCTCGCGGGCTACGTCGAGCGCCACTACCCCGGGCTGTGAGCCATCGCGGCGCGGTTCACCGCGCGCGATGGCCCTGTCGGCGAAGCCGACCCCTAACCCCGCAGCAGCCCGCTGATGACGGCGCCGGCGACGCCGCCGGCGGCGGCGTCCTGGACGCCGCGGCCGCCGCCGGTCTCGCTTTCGAACGGCTCGACGTACATCGTCTGAATCGCCACCTTGCCCGGTCCGCTGAAGCGATTCCAGGTCAGCTTGTGGTCGCCGGCGAACATGCCCGCCTTGAGGCCGAGCGAGTGCGAGGTCAGCGTGACGCTCGGGTCCTTGTAGAGCCAGCCGCCGGCCTCGACGTCGATCTCATCGCCGGCGTCGAGCTCGATCTCGAAGACATTGCCCTGGCCCGAGACCCAGACGATCGCGTCGCCGCTGCCGGCCTTGAACTTGTCGATCCAGAAGCCGGTGCCGCCGAGCAGCATGTTGCGGACGCCCTTGACGCGCTCGTAGGTGTAGTCGATGTTGTCGGTCGCTGCGAGAAAGTGGTGTTCGCGCACGTCGACCTCCTGGCCCCTGTTCAGATGCAGCGGGATGCACTGACCAGGCCAGTCACGCGAGAAGGCGATGCGGCCGCTGCCGGCCGACTTGGTGATGAAGAAGTCGAGACCGGCGAGCATCTTGCGCTTGATCCCGCCGGGCAGCTTGTGCAGCTCGATCCCGACCTGATGCTCCTTCCACAGCAGCGTGTGATGCTCGAACATCACGGCCTGGCCGGAGAGCTCGATCTGGAGCTCCGGCACGAGCACGCCACGCAGGTGGTAGGTCACTCCGGCAAAGCTCTCGTCGGTGACCTCGACTTTGATCGGTGCGTCGGGGATTCTCATACTCTGTGCCCTCCAGGCATTGCGATAGCGCGGTCGCGGCGCACGATACTCCGCACTCGGACGATCGCTCACAGCGCCAAATCAGGCGAACCACTACACTGGAAGTCCCTCGCGCCGTGGCGGGGTTTTTCCTTGCCCGGTGCCAGCAGACTATCCCGACCCTGGAAGGCTCATGGCCCGCGGAGACGTGCGCATCGCTGTCACCCTCGCTTGCGAGGACTGCAAACGGCGCAACTACCAAACGAATAAGAGCAAGCGCAATGATCCCGATCGCATCACGCTGGCGAAGTACTGCCGCTGGTGTCGGCGCCACACGAGCCATCGGGAGACGCGTTAGCACCCAGTGCCGTGGCGCGTGACCGCAAGCGAAGCCGTCGCGGCGGCCGGACCCGGCCGCCCGGCAACCCAACCCCGCCAGACTCGGCGGGGAACGGCGACCTGCCCGAACACGGCGTCGAGGACGAGGCGTGGCCGTCTGCCTCGAGCGTGTTCCCGCAGCTCGAGCCGTTCAAGGTTGAGCCCGTGAGCGCCGCGGCAGCCTTCGGCGAGGCCGAGCTCGCCCCCGAGCGCCCGCTGCGCTCGCAGCCGGCTTCGGGAAACCGGATCCTCGGCTTCGCGCGCGGCTGCTGGGCAGAGCTGCAGCGCGTACAGTGGCCCGACCGCCGCCAGGTCGCGCAGGCGACAGGCGTCGTGCTCGGGTTCGTCGTCGTCGCAAGCCTGTTCCTCGGCCTGGCTGACGAAATCTCCCAAAAGATCGTGAACGCAATCCTCTAGCCATGTTCCGCTGGTACGTCGTCAACACATACTCGGGCCACGAGAAAAAGGTCAAGCAGAACCTCGAGCACCGCATCGTGTCGCTCGGGCAGCAGCGTGCCGTACGCCAGGTCGTCGTCCCGACCGAGGCTGTGTCGGAGATGAAGGAGAACCAGAAGATCACCGTCGAGAAGCGGACGATGCCGGGCTACGTGCTCGTCAACATGGAGCTCAACGAAGGCTCGTGGGTCCTCGTCAAGGACACCCCGGGGGTCACGGGCTTCGTCGGCGCCTCGAACGAGCCGGTGCCGCTGACCCAGATGGAGGTCGACAGGATCCTCAAGAAGGAGGTCGCCGTCGTCACCGGGCGTCCGCGCGCCACATTCACAATTGGCGAGTCGGTGAAGGTAGTCTCCGGGCCGCTGTCAGACTTCTCCGGCGAGATCTCCGAGATCAACGAGGACGCCGCCCGCCTCAAGGTGCTGGTATCAATCTTCGGTCGCGAAACGCCGGTCGAGGTCGGCTTCGACCAGGTCAAGAAGCTCTAGTCATGGCAAAAAAGATCCTCACAACGATCAAGCTGCAGGCGCTTGGCGGCGCTGCGACGCCGGCGCCGCCTGTCGGTCCTGCGCTCGGTCAGCACGGCATCAACATCATGGAGTTCTGCAAGGCGTTCAACGCGCAGACCCAGCAGGACGCCGGCACCGTGATCCCGGTCGTGATCACCGTCTACGAGGATCGCTCGTTCACCTTTGTTACAAAGACGCCGCCGGCCGCCGATCTGATCCGCAAGGCGATCGGCATCGACAAGGGCTCGGCCGAGCCGCACCGCAACAAGGTCGGCAAGATCACCCAGGCCCAGCTGCGCGAGATCGCGACCACCAAGCTCGCCGATCTGAACGCAAACGATGTCGACGCGGCGGCGAAGATAATCGCCGGCACCGCGCGCTCGATGGGCGTCGAGGTGGTCGGCTGATGGCCCAGCACGGCAAGCGCGTAACGGCGGCCCGCGGATCGGTTGACCGCGACCGCGAGCACACGCCGGGCGAGGCGATCGAGCTCGTCAAGCAGCTCGCGCAGGCAAAGTTCGACGAGTCGATCGAGGTCCACATCCGAACCGGACTCAACGTCCGCCACGCCGACGAGCAGCTGCGCGGAACCGTCGCGCTGCCCAACGGTCTCGGCCGCGACGTGACGATCGCGGTCTTCGCCCAGGGCGATGCTGCGCGCGACGCCGAGCAGGCAGGCGCCGACTTCGTCGGCGCCGAGGATCTTGCAAAGCGCGTCGAGGAAGGCTTCACCGACTTCGACGTCGCGATCGCGACGCCCGACCTGATGCCGCTCGTTGGGCGCCTCGGCCGTGTGCTCGGACCGCAGGGCAAGATGCCGAACCCGAAGGTCGGCACGGTCACGACCGACGTGCGCAAGGCGGTCGAGGAGGCAAAGGCCGGCAAGGTCGAGTACCGCACCGATCGCACGGCGATCGTCCACCTTGTGATCGGCAAGCGCAGCTTCGACTCGCGCGCGCTGCTCGAGAACTACGCGGCGGTGCTCGACGAGATCATCCGGGCGAAGCCGTCGGCGGCGAAGGGCCGCTACCTGCGCTCGATCACGTTCGCCTCGACCCAGGGCCCGGGCGTGAAGGTCGATCCGAGCCGCACCCGTGACATCGTCGAGGAGGCGCCCGCCGCGGCGGCTGCGTAACCTCAAGGCACAGGCCACCAGAGACCTCCGGCAGGCTCCGCATTGGAGCTGCAAGACCGGACGAGGAGACCGATGAACCGAGACCAGAAGTCCGCGGTGATCGACGAGATCGCCGCCAGCATCACCGATTCCCAAGCGATCTTCGCGGTCGACTACCGCGGGATAACCGTCGAGCAGGCGAAGGAGCTGCGCAGCCGCTTGCGCGAGTCCAATGCGACGCTGCGCGTCGTCAAGAACTCGCTGACCGAGCGCGCCGCCGACAAGGCCGGCACGGAGCAGCTGAAGACGCTGCTCGCCGGACCGACGGCCCTCACATTCGTCCGTGGCGACGGCGCCGCCGCGGCGAAGTCGCTTGCCGACTTCGGTCGCACGACCCAGCTGCTCGCATTCAAGGGCGGCCTGATGGACGGCGCCGTGCTCTCGGCCGCTGAGATCACGTCGATCTCCCGCCTACCTTCGCGCGATGTCCTCTACGGCCAGCTCGTCGGCCTCGTCGCGAACCCGATCACCTCGCTGGCCCGGACGCTGAACGCGCTGATCGCCGGCGTTGCCGTGCAGCTCGGCGGAGTGCTCGCTCAGCGGGAGGCGGCCGGGGAGACGGTCACCCCGCCCGCCGCGGAGCCGACGCCCGAGGCGGCCACCGAAAAAGCTGTCGTTGCCGAGGACTCGGCCAGCGAGCCTGCTGCGGAGCCAGGCGCCCCTGAGGCGAGCGAAGCAGCAACCGAAGAGGCGCCGGCCGCTACCACTCCGGAGGAGGAGTCGCCTGGCGAGCCGACCGCGGAGCGAAGCGACCCTGAGGCCAGCTCCGACGAGACCCCGGCCGACGAGACCGCGGCCGACGAGGCCGCCCACCAATCTGAAGACGCGCCGGCAGACGCGTCTACCCCCGATACCAACTAGGAGACGACGATCATGGCTACAAGTACCGCAGACTGGATCGACGAGCTGAAGAGCATCTCGGTGCTCGAGCTCGCCGATCGCATCAAGGCCCTCGAGGAGACCTTCGGCGTCTCGGCCAGCGCGGTCGCTGTGGCGGCGCCTGCCGGCGGCGGCGGCGGTGGCGGTGGCGATGAGGCTGCCGAGGAGCAGACCGCGTTCACTGTCACGCTGACGGCTGCCGGCGACAAGAAGATCCAAGTGATCAAGGTCGTTCGTGCCGCGACCGGCCTCGGTCTCAAGGAGGCCAAGGCGCTCGTTGACGAGGCTCCCAAGCCGATCAAGGAAGGCGTCGACCGCGGGGAGGCCGACGCGCTGAAGAAGGAGCTCGAAGAGGCTGGCGGCTCCGTCGAGGTTGCCTAGTTCGCAGCCGGTTCGCGGGTCTGGGCCGAACGGCCCAGACCCTGCAAAACGCGCGGTTTTCCGCTACAGTCCCGAAGGCTGACCGATAGTCGTAGCCGCTCTCCGCAGGTCTGATCGCGCCACATACGCGATCCAGAGGGAGTGGGGGCCGTGAGCGTCAGCAGCCCCTTCGGCGGGGGCGCTGCTGCGCTGTGCTAGATTTCATGGCACTGCGCTTTCGCGCACTCGCCCGTCCGTCTCTCGACCCCTCAGGAGTCGCATCTTGGCCGCCGCCCCCGTCCCCCGGACGCGCCGTAGTTTCGCGCGTCTGAGCAAGCCGCTTGACGTCCCCAACCTCATCGATATCCAGCGCCGCTCCTTCGAGTGGCTGACCGAGCCCAAAAAGGGCGGTCTGCGCGAAACGATCGATGACATCTCACCGATCGAGGATTACACCGGCAACCTCGCCGTCCAGTTCGGCGAATTCGTCTTCGACGAGCCTGTCGCTCCGATCGACGAGTGCCGCGAGAAGGACCTCACCTATGCCCGTCCGCTGACAGTCACTGTCGCGTTCATCAACCGCGAGACCGGCGAGATCCGCGAGCAGTCGGTCTTCATGGGCGACTTCCCGTGGATGACCGAGCGCGGCACGTTCATCATCAACGGCACCGAGCGCGTCGTCGTTACGCAGCTCGTGCGCTCGCCGGGCGCCTACCTGATGGAGCCGAAGGACCGCGAGAAGCAGGTCTTCGTCGCCAACCTGATGCCGGCCCGTGGGTCCTGGCTCGAGCTCGAGATCGACAAGAAGGGCAAGGTCTACGTCCGCATCGACCGCAAGCGCAAGCTGCCGGTGACGGTGCTGCTGCGCGCGATGGGCTACGCGACCGACGAGCAGATCCTCGGCCTGTTCGACAACTCGCACTACATCCAGAACACGATCGAGTCAGACACCGAGCAGACCCGCTCGGAGGACGGCGCGCTCGTCGAGCTGTTCAAGAAGCAGCGCCCGGGTGAGCCGCCGAGCGTCGAGAACGCCAAGGCGCTGCTCAACCAGCTGTTCTTCGACCCCAAGCGCTACGACCTGACGCGCGTCGGTCGCTACAAGCTCAACGCCCGCCTCGATCTCGAGATCGACCTCGACACCCGCACGTTGACCCACGAGGACATCATCGCCCTCGTCAGGGAACTCGTGCTGATGCCAAAGCGCCTCGGCATGCCCGAGAACCCCGAGGTCGAGATCAAGGACTACGCGGCGGAAGCCGCGAGCATGCCGCGCGAGCCCGTCGATGAGCACCTCGACGAGTACGAGCACTTCGGCAACCGTCGCCTGCGGACCGTCGGCGAGCTGATCCAGGAGGCCTTCCGGATCGGCCTTTACCGGATGGAGCGCGTCGTCCGCGAGCGCCTCACCACAGAGGACGCCGACACGATCACGCCGCAGACGATCATCAACATCCGTCCCGTGGTTGCGGCGCTGAAGGAGTTCTTCGGCTCCTCGCAGCTGTCGCAGTTCATGGACCAGACGAACTCGCTCGCCGGCCTGACGCACCGCCGCCGCCTCTCGGCGCTCGGCGCCGGTGGCCTGACGCGCGAGCGCGCGCCGATCGAGGTGCGCGACGTGCACCCGACCCACTATGGGCGGATGTGCCCGATCGAGACGCCGGAGGGTCCGAACATCGGCCTGATCGGCTCGCTGTCCTCCTACGCCCAGGTCTCCGAGCACGGCTTCGTCACGACGCCTTACCGCGTCGTCAAGGACGGCGTCATGACCGACGAGATCGTCCACCTCGACGCGACCCAGGAAGAGGAGCAGCTGATCGCACAGGCGAACACGCCGCTCGATCAGAAGACGGGCCGCCTCAAGGGGCCCGAGATCCTCTGCCGCACGCAGGCCGGGCAGTACGTGACCGTCGGCCCCAAGGATGTCGATCTCGTCGATGTCTCGCCCGAGCAGATCTGGTCGGTCGCGACGGCGATGATCCCGTTCCTCGAGCATGACGACGCCAACCGTGCGCTGATGGGCTCGAACATGCAGCGCCAGGCAGTACCGCTGCTGAAGACCGACGCGCCGCTCGTCGGCACCGGGATGGAGCGCCGTGCTGCGCTCGACACCGGCGACGTGCTGCTCGCGGCCAACGCCGGCACCGTCGCGTTCGTTGACGCGAACGAGGTCTCGGTCGAGCGCTCCGACGGCTCGCTCGACAGCTACCGTCTGCAGAAGTTCATGCGCTCCAACCAGGGGACGCTGATCCACCAGAAGCCGCTGATCACCACCGGGCAGAAGGTCGGCAAGGGCGACGTCCTCGCGGACGGCTCCTCGACCGATCGCGGCGAGATGGCGCTCGGCAAGAACCTGATGGTCGCCTTCATGTCCTGGGAGGGTTACAACTTCGAGGACGCGATCATCCTCTCCAAGCGCCTCGTGCGCGATGACGAGCTCACCTCGATCCACATCGAGGAGTACGAGATCGACGCGCGGACGACGAAGCTCGGTGACGAGGAGATCACCCGCGATATCCCGAACCGCTCGGAGGAGTCGCTGCGCAACCTCGACGACCGCGGCATCGTCCGCGTCGGCGCCGAGGTCGGCTCGGGCGACCTGCTCGTCGGCAAGGTCACGCCGAAGGGCGAGACCGAGCTGACGGCGGAGGAGAAGCTGATCCGCGCGATCTTCAAGGAGAAGGCGCGCGAGGTTCGCGACACCTCGCTGAAGGTGCCCCACGGCGAGGGCGGCGTGGTGATCGACGTGATGATCTTCAGCCGCGACGCCGGGGATGACCTGCCGCCGGGCGTCAACGACCTCGTTCGCGTGTTCGTGGCGAAGAAGCGCAAGATCTCCGAGGGCGACAAGCTCGCCGGCCGCCACGGCAACAAGGGCGTCATCTCGAAGATCGTCGACGAGCAGGACATGCCGTTCCTCGAGGACGGCACACCGGTCGATGTGATCCTCAACCCGCTCGGCGTGCCGAGCCGCATGAACGTCGGTCAGATCCTCGAGACGCACCTCGGTTGGGTTGCGGCCCAGGGCTGGTACGACGATGGCTCCGACGCCTACAAGCTCGCGCACCAGAAGGGCGGCAACGGCCGCGTCTATGTCGCGACGCCGGTCTTCGACGGCGCCACGATCAGTGACGTCGACAACGCGCTCGTCTCCTGGCAGAACGACTACGACGGCGCGATCCGGATGGACATCGACCCCAAGCGCCGCGTCGGCGAGCAGGCCTCGGGCAAGGTGACGCTCTACAACGGGCGCACCGGCGAGCCGTTCGAGGAGCAGATCACCGTCGGCTACATGTACATCCTGAAGCTGCTGCATCTCGTCGACGACAAGATCCACGCTCGCTCGACGGGTCCGTACTCGCTCGTCACCCAGCAGCCGCTGGGCGGCAAGGCGCAGTTCGGCGGCCAGCGCTTCGGTGAGATGGAGGTCTGGGCACTCGAGGCCTACGGCGCTGCCTACACGCTGCAGGAGATGCTCACGATCAAGTCCGATGACACAGTCGGGCGCGTCAAGGCCTACGAGGCGATCGTCAAGGGCGAGAACATCGCCGAACCGTCGATCCCCGAGTCCTTCAAGGTGCTGCTGAAGGAGATGCAGTCGCTTGCGCTCGACGTCAACGTCGTCTCCGAGGAGGGCCAGCGCACCGAGATGCGCGACGAGGACGACGACCTGCTGCGCGCCGCCGAAGAGCTCGGCATCGATCTCTCGGGCGTGCGTGTCGAGGAGGAGATGCCGGAGGGCGAAGAGGACGTCAGCGCGCCGGCAGCGGCAGTTGACGACGACGACGATGGCGACGGCGCCGCCGCCGTCTCGATCGACGACCTCGAGGACGACGTTGACCCGCTTGTCGGGGCCGCGATCCTCGGGCTCGAGGCAGACGAAGGGCTCGACGAGGACATTCCGATCGAGGAAGTCAGCCTCGAATCGCTTGAAGAGAACGAATCGCTTGACGAGGAGACAGCGTGATCGACATCAATAACTTCGACGCAATCGAGATCTCTCTCGCGTCCTCGAAGCAGATCCGGGGCTGGAGCTCCGGTGAGGTAACGAAGCCCGAGACGATCAACTACCGCACGCTCAAGCCGGAGAAGGACGGCCTCTTCTGCGAGCGCATCTTCGGTCCGACGAAGGACTGGGAGTGCTACTGCGGCAAGTACAAGCGAGTTCGTTACAAGGGCATCGTCTGCGAGCGCTGCGGCGTCGAGGTGACGCGCTCGAAGGTCCGCCGGGAGCGCATGGGCCACGTCGACCTCGCCGCCCCGGTGAGCCACATCTGGTTCTTCAAGGGCGTCCCGAGTCGCATCGGCTACCTGCTCGACATGGCGCCGAAAGAGCTGGAGAAGGTCCTCTACTTCGCCGCGTCGATCGTGACGTGGGTCGATGATGAGGCTCGTACGCGCGACCTCGAGAAGCTCGAGAAGGAGATCAACAAGGTTCTCGACGCCTACGCCGCCGAGCGCGAGGAGCGTGTGCTCGAGCTGCAGGAGTCGCTCGCCCACCGCGAGGAGTACCTCCAGACCGGCAAGCAGACGGGCTTCTCGCCGGAGGACCACCTCTGGGCGGACTCGCTCGACGTCAAGGTCGCGAAGCTCTCGGCCGAGGACCGCGACAAGCTGCTGAAGGAGCTCCGCAAGTCCTTCGAGGCGGACATCGCCGACACCGGCGCCTACATCGACGACGCCGCCGAGCGCGTGCGCCAGGTGTGGGAGCTCTTCAAGTCGATGGACTCAAAGCAGATCGAGCACGACGAGACGCTTTTCCGTGAGCTGAAGGAGCGCTTCGGTAGCCCTTACGGCTTCGGCGAGTACTTCCGCGGCGGGATGGGCGCGGAAGCGATCCGCGACCTGCTGCAGCAGGTCGACCTCGAGGCCGAGCGGATCGAGCTGTCGGAGACGATCAAGACCGCCAAGGGTCAGCGCCAGGCGCGCGCGGTCAAGCGTCTGAAGGTCGTCTCGGCGTTCATCCAGTCCGGCAACAAGCCGGAGATGATGGTCCTCGACGCGGTCCCCGTGATCCCGCCGGAGCTGCGCCCGATGGTCCAGCTCGACGGCGGACGCTTCGCGACCTCGGACCTCAACGACCTCTACCGCCGCGTGATCAACCGCAACAACCGCCTCAAGCGGCTGCTCGACCTCGGCGCGCCCGAGATCATCGTCAACAACGAGAAGCGGATGCTGCAGGAGGCCGTCGACGCGCTGTTTGACAACGGCCGCCGCGGCCGGCCGGTGACCGGCCCGGGCAACCGTCCGCTGAAGTCGCTGTCGGACATGCTGAAGGGCAAGCAGGGGCGCTTCCGCCAGAACCTGCTCGGCAAGCGCGTCGACTACTCGGGCCGCTCGGTGATCGTTTCGGGTCCCTACCTGAAGCTACACCAGTGTGGGCTGCCGAAGCTGATGGCGCTCGAGCTGTTCAAGCCGTTCATCATGGCCCGCCTCGTCGAGCGCAAGTCGGCGCAGAACATCAAGGCGGCGAAGAAGATGGTCGACTCGATGATCCCCGAGGTCTGGGACGTCCTCGAAGAGGTGATCCGCGAGCACCCGGTGCTGCTGAACCGCGCGCCGACGCTCCACCGCCTCGGGATCCAGGCGTTCGAGCCACTGCTCGTCGAGGGCAAGGCGATCCAGGTCCACCCGCTCGTCTGTCACGCGTTCAACGCCGACTTCGACGGCGACCAGATGGCAGTCCACCTGCCGCTGTCGGCCGAGGCGCAGGCGGAGGCCCGCATCCTGATGCTGTCCTCCAACAACATCCTTTCGCCGGCGCACGGCGCGCCGCTCGCGACCCCGACCCAGGACATGATCCTCGGCGGTTACTACCTGACCTACGGTCCCGAGGCCGATGACCTGGTTGGCATCGACCGCGCGACCCACGAGCCGCGTCCGCATGCATTCCGCACCGCGCAGGAGGCCGAGCTCTCCTACGAGGCCGGCGTCGTCAAGCTGCACGACCTCGCCGAGTTCCGGCCATTCCGGCGCGACAGCGGGCACGTCCTGACGACGGTCGGGCGGATCATCTACAACGACCGCATCGAGCGGGCGCTGGAGGAGGCACTCGGCGCCGAGTTCGACCCGAGCACCTACGTGTTCGTCAACCAGTCGATGAAGAAGCGCGACACGACGCGGCTGATTGACGCGCTCGTCCAGCGCTACGGCGCGACGACGATCTCGCTCGTGCTCGACGCATTCAAGGAGCTCGGCTTCAAGTACGCGACGCAGGCGGGGATCACGATCTCCAAGAACGACGTCGTCGTGCCGCCGAACAAGCAGGAGATCCTTGGTCGCTATGAGGCCGAGGTCGCCGAGATCCAGGACCAGTACGACACCGGCCTGATCACCCAGGAGGAGCGCCACGAGGCCGTGGTCGAGCGCTGGAACGCGTGCACCGACGAGGTCGCCGACGCGATGGTCGCGAACCTCGACGAGCTGAACCCCATCTTCATGATGGCCAACTCGGGTGCCCGCGGCTCGTTCAAGCAGATCCGCCAGCTCGCCGGCATGCGCGGCCTGATGGCGAACCCGAAGGGCGAGATCATCGAGCGGCCGATCAAGGCGAACTTCGTCGAAGGCCTGTCGGTGCTCGAGTACTTCATCTCGACCCACGGCGCCCGCAAGGGTCTCGCCGATACCGCCCTGCGGACCGCCGACTCCGGCTACCTGACGCGCCGGCTCGTCGACGTCGCCCAGGACGTGATCATCCGCGAGCCCGACTGCGGCACCGAGGAGTTCATCGAGGTCCCGGTGTTCAAGGATGGCGATGAGCCCAACGACAACCTGCTCGGGCGCGTCGCCGCGGCCGACTTCCAGACCAAGCGCGGGCGGATGCTCGTGGAGAAGGGCAATCAGATCGATCGTGCCGAGTTCGCCGCGATCATCGAGGCCTACCGCGAGGACTACGAGAAGGGTCACAACGCGATGGTCCCGGTGCGCTCGGTGCTCAAGTGCGAGGCCGTGACCGGTGTCTGCCAGGCCTGTTACGGACGCGCGATGGCGACCGGTCAGATCGCCCAGATCGGTGACGCTGTCGGGATCATCGCCGCGCAGTCGATCGGCGAGCCGGGCACGCAGCTGACGATGCGCACGTTCCACACCGGCGGCGTTGCCGGCGCGGACATCACGCACGGTCTGCCGCGGGTCGTCGAGCTGTTCGAGGCGCGCAAGCCGAAGGGCCTTGCGAAGATCGCCGAGCAGGACGGCGTGATCACCGTCGAGGAGACCGACAAGGCGCTGACAGTCGTGATCACCGATGAGGCCGGCGAAGAGCATCGCCACCAGTTCCCGCGCCGCACGCGCGTGTTCGTCACCGCCGGGCAGAAGATCAAGGCCGGCACGCAGCTCAACGAGGGGTCGCTCTACCCGCACGAGCTGCTGGCGATCCGTGGGCGGACCGAGACCGAGCAGTACCTCGTCAAGGAGGTGCAGGAGGTCTACAAGTCCCAGGGCGTCGACATCAACGACAAGCACATCGAGCTGATCGTGCGGCAGATGCTGAAGAAGGTCCGCATCGATCAGAAGGGCGACACCGACTACCTGCCCGGGCAGTTCGTCGATCGCTTCGAGTTCGCGAAGGCGGCGGAGATCGTCGCCAAGGGCGGTGGTGAGGCCGCGGAGTTCGAGGACATCATCCTCGGCATCACGAAGGCCTCGCTCAACACCGACTCGTTCCTTTCGGCCGCATCCTTCCAGGAGACGACGAAGGTGCTGACCGACGCGGCGCTCGAAGGCAAGATCGACCGCCTCAACGGCCTCAAGGAGAACGTGATCATCGGCAAGCTGATCCCGGCAGCGACCGGGCTCAAGCGCTACCGCCGGATCGAGATCGAGCCCTCCAAGCCGCTCCCGCGCGCGGTCGATGACCTCGGCCTGCTCGGCGGCGACGACCTCGCCTCCGAGCTCGGCATGTCGGGCGGCTTCGACTTCGAGGCAGACCTCGCGTCGCTCGAGGAGATCGGCCTCGGCACCGACCCCGGGTTCGCCGAGGAGCTCGCCGAGCTGGACGTCGCAGACGAATAGCAGCGGCCCTTCGGGGGGTGCATCTGCGCTCCCCGAAGGCGCCCGCGACGCCCGATCAACCGAGATCGTCTGGGCGTGCGCCGGCGGTAATTAAGCTCCTGCGGTGAGCTGGAGCGGATTCGCGCCGTGCGAAGCGATCTTCTTTGACCTCGACGACACGCTCGTCGATTTCGACGGACCGGGTCTGGCCCGAGCCTGCTGGGAGCTCGCATGCGCGGAGGCGGCGCCGTCGATCGGGGTCTCCGCCGCACAGCTCCAGGAGGCCTGCGAAGGCGCAAGCTCGTGGTACTGGAGCGACCCCGAGCGCCATCGCCAAGGCCGGCTCGACCTGCTCGCCGCAACGGCTGCGATCGTCGATCAGGCGCTCGAAGCAAGCGGTTCATCTGACCCAGACCGCGCGCTCGTCATCGCGACGCGCTACCGCAGTCTCCGCGATCAGCGTCTCGCTCTGCTCGACGGCGCGATCGAGACGATCGTCGAGCTGGCCTCGGCCGGCTCGCGCTGGGCCTGATCACCAACGGCGAAGCGCTCACGCAACGCGCGAAGATCGAGCGGTTCTCGCTCGCTCGCTGTTTCGCCTACATCGGGATCGAGGGTGAGGTGGGGGTGGGAAAGCCCGACGAAGAGGCCTACCTGCGCGCGCTCCACGCGCTCGGGTGCAGCCCGTCCAACGCGTGGATGGTCGGCGACAACCTGGTTTGGGACATCATCGGGGCGCAGCGCGTCGGACTGCGCGCTGTCTGGGTCGACCGCCGGCGCGAGGGCCTGCCGCCGGACTGCGGCGCGCGACCCGATCACATCGTGCGGGCGGTGCGCGAGCTCCTCCTCGCCGGCGCCTAGCCGGCGCTCTGCCGCCGATTTCGCGCCGCCGCACGTCGGCCCGGCTGGGCGCCCGCTCCCACAGTCCGCCGTCCGGCGCTCTTCCCGGGTGAGCTTTCAGGTCCGCTTAGGCAGTCCTGCGAGTCTTCCACCAGTCCCGGGTGCCGCCCCGCCGACTAGACGTTTGTATCGCCCTGCCGCCTGAGCGCTTCAGAGCAGGTCCACCGCGGTCGATAGTGAACACAACAAGGGGCTTCGGCCCCTTTTCTGCTACCAGGACCCAGAGCTCAAATTTGATCCAGATCGGCATCATCCTCGCCGTCGCCTGCGCGCTTGTGACGAACCTCGCGTTCTTCTTCAAGCAGCGCGGAGCGAAGCGCGCCCCGGCGGTCAAGGCTCTGCATCCGCTGCAATCGGGCCGTGGCCTGTTCGCCTCGCGCTGGTTCACGATCGGCATGCTCGTCGCCGCGGTCGCCTGGATCCTGCATGTCGCGGCAATGACCTTCGCCCCGCTCGTCCTCGTCCAGGTGGTCCTCGCCGGCGGGATCGTCGTCGTCGGGCTGATGGCCGACCGCATGTTCGGCATCCGCGTCGATCGCCGCCAGTGGCTGGGACTGACGCTCACGGCGGTCGGCCTCGGCGCGTTCGCGATGACAGTCCCCGGCGGCGGTGGCGCGCATTCGACCTTCTCGCCGACGGGAATGATCATCTTCGAGGCAGGCCTCTGCGCCCTCGGTGCCGCGCTGATCGCGGGCCCCTCCGCCGGCGCTCCCCGCCGCCACCACGGCACGATGCTCGGCGCGGCGACGGGCATCCTCTTCGGTGCCTCCGACGTGTCGATCAAGGCGCTGACGGGAATCGCCGGCGCCCACGGCGTCGTCGGCCTGATGCTGAGCCCCTGGCTCGCCGTGACGGTGCTCGCCTCGATCGTCGGCTTCTTCACCTCGGCGAAGTCGCTACAGGACGGCGAGGCCGTCCCGGTCATCGCGATTACCAGTGCCAGCGCGAACATCTCGGCGATCGCCGGCGGCTTTCTCGTCTTCGGCGACCCGCTCCCGACCGATGTCTTCGGGATCCTCGCCCAGGTGCTTGGCGTCCTCGCCGTGATCGGCGCCGCCGCGCTGATGCCCTCGCTCCGCGCCGAGGGCTCCGTAGCGTCCGCCGGCGCCTGAGCGCCAGGCACCGCCTCGCCGGTGCCGGCGCTACGCCGTCCTTTGCTATGGTCCGTCGCCGATGCCGACCACCAGCCAGCTCGTCCGGACCGGACGCAAGCCGCCGAAGAAGAAGCTCGCGACCCCTGGACTCAAGTCTGGTACCGGCCGCAAGCGCAAGGTCGCAGCGCCGCAGCGACGCGGTGTCTGCACGCGTGTCTACACGGTGACGCCGAAGAAGCCGAACTCGGCTCTGCGCAAGGTCGCGCGCGTGCGCATCACCGGCTCGATCGAGGTCACCGCCTACATTCCCGGTGAAGGTCACAATCTTCAGGAGCACTCGGTCGTCCTCGTTCGCGGCGGCCGCGTCAAGGATCTCCCGGGCGTGCGTTACAAGGTGGTTCGCGGCGCGCTCGACGCCGCCGGCGTGAGCGATCGCAAGAAGGCGCGCTCGCAGTACGGCGTCAAGAAGAGCTAGATGCCCCGCCGCGCAGCCGCACAGATCCGCCGGGTCGCCCCCGATTCGGTCCACCGCTCACGCATCGTCACCCAGGTCATCAACAAGGTGATGGTCGACGGCAAGAAGTCGACCGCCGAGCGGATCGTCTACGACGCGCTCGCGATCCTCTCCGAGCGTTCTGGCAAGGATCCTGTCGAGGCGCTCGAGGAGTCGATCAAGATCCTGACGCCGTCGCTCGAGGTCCGCTCGCGCCGCGTTGGCGGCGCGACCTACCAGGTCCCGGTCGAGGTTCCCGCCGCCCGCGCTCGCACGCTCGCCGTCCGTTGGCTTGTTGAGCACGCCCGCGCGCGCCGCGAAAAGCAGATGTCACAGCGCCTCGCCGGTGAGCTGCTCGATGCCCAGTCACAGCAGGGCGGCGCCTATAAGCGCAAGGACGACATCTTCCGCATGGCCCAGGCCAACAAGGCCTTTGCGCACTACCGCTGGTAAGCAGGAACGCCCGCCAGGCTTCGGGGGCCCCTGCTATGATCAGAGTCCGTGCGGCCTAGTGCCGTGTCCGCTTGCGGGCACGTGACCGAAGCCCACCTTCTACCCATGGAGAGCACGAGCGCATAACACCCGCGACGAGGGCCGAACGAGCATGTTCACAGGCCCTGCGGGGCCTGTTTTTTTTGCCCTCAGCTCACCGGCAGGCCTCAACCCGCAGCCCTCGAACCAAGACAAAATGCCCAGAGCCTTCTCACTAGAAAAGACCCGCAACATCGGGATCATGGCGCACATCGACGCCGGTAAGACGACGACGACCGAGCGGATCCTTTACTACACCGGCCGCACCTACAAGATCGGTGAGGTGCACGAGGGCGCGGCGACGATGGACTGGATGGAGCAGGAGCAGGAGCGCGGGATCACGATCACCTCGGCTGCCACGACCTGCCAGTGGAAGGACCATCGGATCAACATCATCGACACGCCGGGTCACGTCGATTTCACCGTCGAGGTCGAGCGCTCGCTGCGCGTGCTCGACGGCGCGATCGCGCTGTTCGACTCGGTTGCCGGTGTCGAGCCGCAGTCCGAGACCGTCTGGCGCCAGGCCGACAAGTACCACGTCCCGCGGATCGCCTACATCAACAAGATGGACCGCATCGGCGCCGACTTCGAGCGTGGCATCCAGACGATGATCGATCGCCTCGCCGCGCATCCTGTGCCGATCCAACTGCCGATCGGCGCTGAGGGCGACTTCGCCGGGATCATCGACCTCGTCGCGATGAAGGCTGTCTACTACCTCGACGAGCTTGGCACCGAGCAGGAGGAGCGCGAGATCCCCGCCGAGCTTGCGGACGCCGCCGCTGCGGCGCGCGAGCATCTGCTCGAGGAGGTCTCCCACCACGATGACGAGCTGATCGAGCTGATCCTCGAAGAGCAGGCGATCCCCGTCGAGCTGCTCAAGCGCGCGATCCGCAAGGCGACCCTCGCGATCGCCCTGACGCCGGTTCTCTGTGGCTCCTCGTTCAAGAACAAGGGCGTCCAGCCGCTGCTCGACGCGGTCCTTGACTACCTGCCCTCGCCGCTCGAGGTACCGCCGATGATGGGGATCGTGCCCTCGAAGGACGGCGAAACCGTCGAGGCGCTTCGCGAGCCCGACGATTCGGCGCCGTTCTCGGCGCTCGCCTTCAAGATCATGGCCGACCCGTTCGTCGGCAAGCTCACCTACTTCCGCGTCTACTCGGGCAAGCTCGAGTCGGGTGCACGCGTCCTGAACGCCTCGACCGGGCGCACCGAGCGGATCGGGCGGATCCTGATGATGCACGCGAACGACCGCGAGGACGTCACCGAGGTCTACGCCGGTGACATCGCCGCGGCGGTCGGCATCAAGCAGGTGACGACCGGCGACACGCTCTGCGCCCCCGACGCGCCGATCAAGCTCGAGCAGATCGTCTTCCCCGAGCCCGTGATCAAGGTCGCGGTCGAGCCGAAGACAAAGGTCGACCAGCAGAAGATGTCGATCGCGCTTGGCCGTCTCGCCGAGGAGGACCCGACGTTCCGCGTCCAGACCAACGAGGAGACCGGCCAGACCGAGATCTCCGGCATGGGCGAGCTCCACCTCGAGGTCCTCGTCGACCGGATGAAGCGCGAGTACCACGTCGAGGCGAACGTCGGCCGCCCCCAGGTCTCCTACCGCGAGACCGTCACGGGCGAGGCAAAGCACGTCGAAGGTCGCTTCGTGCGCCAGACCGGCGGCTCGGGCCAATACGGCATCGTCTACATCGACCTCGAGCCGGCACCCGGCGAGGGCTTCGACTTCGTCAACAAGATCCGGGGCGGCTCGGTTCCGAGCGAGTTCATCCCCGCGGTCGAGAAGGGCTGCGAGGAGGCGCTCGCCAACGGCGTCAAGGCCGGCTACCCGATGGTCGACATTCGCGTCACCCTCACGGACGGCAAGTACCACGACACCGACTCATCGGAGATCGCCTTCAAGATCGCCGGCTCGCTCGCCTTCAAGGAGGCGGCGCGGCGCGCCAAGCCAGTGCTGCTCGAGCCGATCTTCGCCGTCGAGGTTGTCGTGCCGGAGGACTTTCTCGGTGACGTGATCGGCGACCTATCGCGCCGGCGCGGGCGGATCGAAGGCCAGGAGCGGCGTGGCAACGCGCTCGCCGTGACGGGCCGTGTACCGCTGTCGGAGATGTTCGGCTACGCGACCGACCTGCGTTCGAATACGCAGGGGCGCGCGACGTACACGATGCAGTTCGACGGGTACGAGGAAGTGCCCCCGAACATCGCCGAGAAGGTCGTCGAGAGCCGTGGGGGCGAGTCAGCTGCAGCCGCCTAGAGCGGCAGGCCGTCGCCGGATGACGGTTTTTGAGAGTATTCCCAGGTTCGCCTTCGATGGGCGAGCCTCCAACTGCGAACAACAGGAGCACTGAAAAGTGGGCAAGGCGAAGTTCGAGCGCGATAAGCCGCACGTCAACGTCGGCACGATCGGTCACATCGATCACGGCAAGACGACGCTGACCGCTGCCATCACAAATGTGCTCGCCGAGAAGATGGGCGGGGAGGCCAAGAGCTTCGAGGAGATCGACAACGCTCCCGAGGAGCGCGAGCGTGGCATCACGATCGCGACGTCACACGTCGAGTACCAGACCGAGAACCGCCACTACGCTCACGTCGACTGCCCCGGGCACGCCGACTACGTCAAGAACATGATCACGGGCGCGGCACAGATGGACGGCGCGATCCTCGTCGTCTCGGCTGCCGACGGCCCGATGCCCCAGACGCGCGAGCACATCCTGCTCGCCCATCAGGTCGGCGTCCCCTACATCGTCGTCTTCCTCAACAAGGCCGACATGGTCGACGACGACGAGCTGCTCGAGCTCGTCGAGGTCGAGGTGCGCGAGCTGCTCTCGCTGTACCACTTCCCGGGCGATGACGTGCCCTTCATCACCGGCTCGGCGCTCAAGGCGCTGGAGGGCGATGAGGCCTACCGCGAGAAGATTCTCGAGCTCGCTGCCGCGCTCGACTCCTACATCCCCGAGCCCGTTCGCGAGCTCGACAAGCCGTTCATGATGCCCGTCGAGGACGTCTTCTCGATCACCGGCCGCGGCACTGTCGCGACCGGCCGCGTCGAGCAGGGCATCATCAAGACCGGCGAGACGGTCGAGATCGTCGGCATCAAGGACACGACGAGCACCGTCGTGACAGGTGTCGAGATGTTCCGCAAGATCCTCGACGAGGGTCGCGCGGGTGACAACGTCGGCTGCCTGCTGCGCGGTACCAAGCGCGAGGAGATCGAGCGCGGACAGGTGCTCTGCAAGCCCGGCTCGATCACGCCGCACACACACTTCAAGAGCGAGGTCTACGTGCTCAAGAAGGAGGAGGGCGGGCGCCACACGCCGTTCTTCTCGGGCTATCGCCCGCAGTTCTATTTCCGCACCACCGACGTCACCGGCGTGGCTAACCTGCCCGACGGTGTCGAGATGGTCATGCCCGGCGACAACGTCCAGATGGAGATCGAGCTGATCCAGCCGATCGCCATGGACCCTGGGCTGCGGTTCGCGATCCGCGAAGGCGGCCGCACGGTCGGCTCGGGAGTCGTGACCGAGATCATCAAGTAGACAATTTTCCGGCCCGCTACGCGGGCCGAGAATTGTCGCCATAACAACGGATACGACAGTACGTGGCCCGCGTTCGCATGCGGGCTGAGTGAGCGGGGAGGCGCCGGTTGCGCCACCCGCCACGGTTAATTGCGACAGCACCCAATTAAGGAAAGCCTTGCCACCTGCAGCCCAGAACAAGATCCGCATCCGCCTCAAGGCCTACGACACGCAGGCGATCGAGACGGCTGCAAAGGAGATCGTCGACACCGCGACGCGGACCGGCGCGACAGTCTCTGGGCCGGTGCCGCTGCCGACCGAGAAGAACGTCTACTGCGTGATCCGCTCGCCGTTCAAGGACAAGGACTCGCGCGAGCACTTCGAGATCCGGACCCACAAGCGGCTGATCGACATCCACCAGCCGACCCCGAAGACAGTCGACTCGCTGCAGCGCCTCGACCATCTGCCGGCCGGCGTCGACATCGAGATTCGCCTCGCAAGCTGATGGCAGGGATCCTCGCTAAGAAGTTGGGAATGACGCAGGTCTTTGGCGAGGACGGCGCGGTCGCCCGCGTCACGGTGCTGGAAGCCGGCCCGTGTTACGTCACCGCGATCCGCACGACCGAGCGTGACGGCTACGACGCCGTCCAGCTCGCCTTCGGCGCGGTCCGCGAGAAGGCACTGAGCAAGCCCGAGCTCGGCCACCTTGCGAAGGCTTCGGCGCCGCCGCTGCGCCACCTCTGCGAGTTTCGCGGCGAGGGTGCCGGCCTGACGGTCGGTGAGACAGTCAACGCCGACGTCTTCGAGCCCGGTCAGCGCGTCAAGATCTCCGGCACATCGAAGGGCAAGGGCTTTCAGGGCACCGTCAAGCGCCACCGCTTCAGCCGTGGCCCCGTCACCCACGGCTCGCACAACACGCGCGCGCCGGGCTCGATCGGCGCCTCGGCCTGGCCGGCACGCGTGATGAAGGGAATCCGCGGCCCGGGCCAGATGGGCAACAAGCGTGTCACCCAGCGCGGCCTCGAGGTCGTCGAGGTGCGCGCTGCCGAGCACCTGCTCTTCATCCGCGGCGCCGTTCCCGGCTCGCGTGGCGGCTACGTCGAGGTCCGGACCGATGGCTGACGCCCCGGTCCTCGGCGCCGCCAAGCGCACCGTCAACCTCGACGAAGACGCTTTCGGCGCTCGCTTCAACGGCCCCCTGCTCCACGAGACGGTTCGAGCCGAGTTCGCGGCGCGTCGCCGCGGCAGTGCCTCGACAAAGACCCGCGGCCTGGTCCGCGGTGGCGGCGCGAAGCCCTGGCGCCAGAAGGGAACCGGTCGCGCCCGCGCCGGCTCATCCCGCTCCCCGATCTGGACCGGCGGCGGCACCGTCTTCGGTCCGCACCCGCGCTCCTACACCTTCAAGGTAAACCGCAAGGAGCGTCGCGCCGCACTGCGCAGCGCGCTCTCGCTCCACGCCGACCGCGGCTCGCTCGCGATCCTCGACGCGTCGGCCTTCGCCGAGCCGTCGACAAAGAGTGCGGCGGCGCTGTTGCAGGCCTGGGCCCAGCCCCGCGCCACGCTCGTGGTCGTGACGGCGGCCGAGCGCGGCGCAGCGCTCTCCTTCCGCAACATCGACCGCGTCGCTGTCCTCGAGCCGGGCAGCGTCGGCGTCGCCGACATCGTCGGTGCCGCTTCACTGCTCTGCTCGGACGCGGCACTCGCCGAGCTCACCGCCCGCGCAAAGTCATCCTCGCGCGGACTCGGCGAAGACGACGCCACGCCATCCACGCCCGAGCAGGCGACAGCAGCCGTCGCAATCGAGCCACCCACGGCAACGCCAGAGGCCACAGCAACGCCAAAGGCCGCCGCGACGCCAAAGGCCGCCGTCACGCCAAAGGCCGCCGCCAAGCCAAAGGCGGCAGCGAAGCCGGCGACCAAGCCGGCGACCGCTGAGGCAACCACTCCGAAGCCGCCTGCAGCGACGCCGAAGGCCGCAGCGAAGCCGGCTGCAACACCAAAGACCGCTGCCAGGCCGAAGGCCGCTGCCAAGCCGGCGACCGCTAAGGCAGCCTCTTCAAAGCCGCCTGCAGCAAGGCCGAAGGCCGCAGCGAAGCCGGCGACCAAGCCGAAGGCCGCGCCCAAGTCCACGAAGCCCGCAGGGCACGGCGGCGCAGCCGCCGGGACCGAGGACTGAGCCCATGGACCACGCTCAGGTCATCATCCGCCCTGTCGTCTCCGAGAAGAGCTACGTGCTCGCGGCCGCCGGCAAGTACACCTTCCGCATCCACCCCGACGCGCACAAGACCCAGGTCCGTCAGGCGGTCGAGTCGATGTTCGAGGTTCACGTCGAAGATGTCCGCACGATCTCCGTGCGGCCGAAGCCCAAGCGCCGCGGGATCACGCGCGGCAAGACGCGCGCCTGGAAGAAGGCGATCGTCCAGGTTCGCGCGGGCGAGTCGATCCCGATCTTCGCCGGGCTGGAGGGCTCGCAGTAATGCCGATTCGCAAGCCCAAGCCGACGAGCCCAGGAATGCGGTTCGTCTCATACCCCGACTTCGCCGAGGTCACGACCGACAAGCCCGAGCGTTCGCTCCTCGAGGGCCTGACGAAAAGCGGCGGGCGCAACTCCTACGGGCGCAAGACATCCCGGCACCGCGGCGGCGGCGCCAAGCGCCTCTACCGCAAGATCGACTTCAAGCGCCGCAAGGACGGTATCCCGGCCCGCGTCGCCTCGATCGAGTACGACCCCAACCGGACCTCGTATATCGCTCTGCTGCATTACGCCGACGGCGAGAAGGCCTACATCCTCGCGCCGGCGCGCCTCAGCGTTGGAATGAACGTGATGTCGGGCGAGGGGGCGGAGATCGCTGTCGGCAACTGCATGTCGCTCGCGAAGATGCCGACCGGCACGGTCGTTCACAACGTCGAGCTGCAGCCTGGTCGCGGCGCCCAACTGGGCCGCTCGGCCGGCACCTCGATCCGCCTGATGGCAAAGGACGGCGACATGGCGACGCTGCGCTTGCCGTCCGGCGAGATGCGCCTTGTGCGCGCCGAGTGTCGAGCGACGGTCGGGGTGATCGGCAACGCCGACCATCAGAACGTCAAGATCGGCAAGGCTGGGCGTAAGCGCCACCTCGGTGTCCGCCCGCAGACCCGCGGGACGGCGATGAACCCGGTCGACCACCCGCATGGTGGCGGTGAGGGCTCGACGACCCCCGGCCGCCACCCGGTCACACCGTGGGGCGTGCCGACGCTCGGTTACCGCACCCGCAAGAAGGGCAAGGACTCCGATCGCTACATCGTTCGCGGCCGCCGGCGCGGGAAGGGCAAGCGATGAGCCGCTCGAGCAAGAAGGGGCCGTACGTGCAGGAGCGCCTGCTCGCGCGCGTCAATGCGATGAACGCGGCCAACACCAAGCAGATGCTGAAGACCTGGTCGCGTGCCTCGACGATCTTCCCCGAGATGGTCGGCCACACGATCGCGGTCCACGACGGCCGCAAGCACGTCCCCGTGTTCGTCAGCGAGTCGATGGTCGGCCACAAGCTCGGCGAGTTCGCCCCGACCCGCACCTACCGCGGCCACCAGGGCTCAGGAAAGGTCCGCTAGGCGATGGCCGACGAACCAAAATCACCGCGCCGGCGAACGCCCGCCGAGAAGCCAGCCGCGGAAAAGCCGGCGCGCACCCGCGCGGCCGCAAAGAAGCCCGACGACGCGGCGGCCGCCAAGGCCCCGCGCACACGCGCCGCGGCAAAGCCGGCGGCCGAGAAGGAAGCTGCGACAAAGAAGCCCGCGCGTACTCGCGCGGCCGCAAAGAAGCCCGACGACGCGGCGGCGGCAAAGGCTCCGCGGGCGCGTGCCAAGGCACCGGCCGCCGCGGCCGAGGCCACAACCGCCACCGCCGAGGCGACGACGCCGGCGCGCCGGCGCCCCGCGCGCAAGCCCGCCGCAGCGGCGCCCGCAGCGGCGCCCGCCCGGACGCGACGGGCACGCCCGGCGGGCCCGGTCACGGTGCGCGCACAGGCGCGTTACGTCCGCTCATCGGCCCGCAAGGCCCGTCTCGTCTGCGACCACATCCGCGGCAAGTCGGTGCCCGAGGCCCGCGCGCTGCTCGCGTTCGCCCCGCGCGGCGTGGCAAAGGACTGGGCAAAGCTGCTGGACTCGGCGGTCGCGAACGCCGAGAACAATCACGAGCTCGTTGGTGATGAGCTGCGCGTGACCGCCGTCTATGCCGACGAGGGACCGACGCTCAAGCGCTTTCGCCCGCGCGCGATGGGTCGCGCGACGCCGATCCACAAGCGGACGAGCCACCTCACGATCCTGATCGGGACGAAGGAGTAGGTATGGGACAGAAGGTCCATCCCGAGTCGATGCGGGTCGGCTACATCCACGACTGGCAGTCGAATTGGTTCAACGAACGTCACTTTGCCGAGTTCCTGCACGAGGACATCAAGATCCGCGAGCACATCATCGGCAAGCTCGCGCACGCCGGCCTGTCCGACATCACGATCAAGAAGGACACGAACGAGGTCGAGGTGAACATCCGCACTGCGCGGCCCGGCATCGTGATCGGCAAGTCCGGCACCGAGGTCGACGCCTTGCGCAAGGACCTTCACCGCATCACCGGCAAGCAGATCAAGGTCAACATCCTCGAGATCAAGCGCCCCGAGCTCGACGCGAAGCTCGTCGCGCAATCGATCGCCGAGCAGCTCCAGAACCGCGTTGCCTTCCGCCGCGCGATGAAGCGCGCGCTCACGAGCGCAATGCGCTCCGGTGCCAAGGGCGTCAAGGTCCAGGTCTCCGGGCGCCTCGGCGGCGCCGAGATGGCTCGGACCGAGGCCTACTCCGACGGCCGCGTGCCGCTGCACACGATGCGCGCCGACATCGACTACGGCTTCTACGAGGCGCGCACGACCTTCGGGCGGATCGGCGTCAAGTGCTGGATCAACAAGGGCGAGATCATGCCCGAGGGCTACACGGGCGCCGACCTGACCGATATGAGCGCACCGGCACCGCCCGGTGACCGCGACGACCGCGGTGGTCGCGGCGACCGCGACGGCGGCGGGCGCGGCCGGTCCGACGGTCCCGGCGGACGCGGCGGGCGTGGACGCGGCGGGCGTGGCGGTAGCGGCGGCGGCAGCGGCGGGCGTGGCCCCGGCAGCGGCGGCGGCGGCGGAGGTCCGCGCTGATGCTGGCTCCGAAGCGCGTGAAGCATCGCAAGCAGCACCGTGGACGGCGCGGCGGAACTTCGCGCGGCCAGGTCACGGTCCAGTTCGGCGAGTACGGCCTCAAGTCGCTGGAGGCCGGCTGGCTCACGAACCGCCAGATCGAGGCTGCCCGTATCGCGATGACGCGCAAGATTCGTCGTGGCGGCAAGGTCTGGATCAACGTCTTCCCGGACAAGCCGGTGACGAAGAAACCGGCCGAGACACGGATGGGCTCCGGCAAGGGCTCGCCCGAGGGCTGGGTCGCCGTCGTCAAGCCGGGCCGCGTGATGTTCGAGCTCGCCGGCGTGCCGGAGTCGCTTGCGCGCGACGCGATGCGCCTCGCCGGCCACAAGCTGCCCGTGAAAACAAAGTTCGTCTCTCGTGAGGACTGATGGCTGACACCGCCGCAGACATGCGAGACCTCGACGAAACCGAGCTGGCCGAGCGCATCGCCTCGGGCCGCCGCGAGCTGTTCGGGCTGCGCTTTCAGAACGCTACCGGCGAGCTCGAGAACACAGCCGGCCTGCGCGCCGGCCGCAAGGCGCTAGCGCGCGCGCTGACGATCGAGCGGGAGCGCAAGCTCCGCGCTCATCAGGACGACAAGGAAAGCTGATCGATGGCTGACGACAAGACAGTGGACGAAGAGATCGAGCAGGCCGAGGAGCAGATGGAGGCCGAAGGCTCACCGGTGGACACGCCGGGCGACGAGGCTGCCCCGGCCGAGCCGGTCGCGGATACGCCCACCGACGCCGAGGACGCAGCTGTCGCCGAGCCGGATGCTTCTGCGCAGGTGGACGCGCCGGACACAGATGCTGACGTGCAAGATGCGCAGCCGGTTTCGGCGCCCAGCGCCGAAACCCCACCCGTGGAGATCGTGCACCCGAAGGAGCGCCGACGCAGCGCGCGCCAGCGCTCCAGCGAAGGCCCGCGCGAAACGCGGACGCCCGAGCAGCGCAAGGCCGAGCGCGACGCCGTGCGCGCGAAGAACGCGAAGGCTCGCACGCTCCGCCGGGGCAAGGTGCGCGCGAAGAAGCCCGCAGCGGCACCGGTCGCCGGCGTCGAGGCGCCGGAGCCCGAACGCGGCGCGCAGAAGGTCCGCCAGGGGATCGTCGTCTCCGACAAGGCGGCGAAGACGATCACCGTCAGGATCGACACCTCGCGCCGCCATCGTCGCTACCAGAAGATCGTTCGCAGCTCGAAGACGCTCCACGCGCACGACGAGAACAACGAGGCCCATGAGGGCGATCTCGTGCGCGTGATCGAAACGCGGCCGCTGTCGGCGACGAAGCGCTGGCGCCTCGCCGAGGTTGTGGAGCGCGCGCGATGATCCAGAACGAGACCCGTCTGCGCGTCGCCGACAACACCGGTGCTCGCGAGATTCTCTGCATCCGCGTGAAGGGCGGCTCGCGCCGCCGCTATGCGCACGTCGGCGACGTGATCACGGCGACCGTCAAGCAGGCGACGCCGCAGGGCACGGTCAAGAAGGGCGAGGTCGTGACCGCCGTCGTCGTCCGTACGAAGAAGTCGTTCGGCCGACCCGACGGTACCTACATCGCCTTCGACGAGAACGCGGCCGTGATCATCGACGAGCAGAACAACCCGCGCGGAACCCGTATCTTCGGGCCGGTCGCGCGTGAGCTGCGCGAGCGCAACTTCATGAAGATCGTCTCGCTCGCCCCGGAGGTGCTCTGATGAAGATCCGTAGCGACGACCAGGTGATGATCATCAGCGGCAAGGACCGCGGCAAGATCGGCAAGGTCATGCGCGTCGATCCGAAGAAGCAGCGCGTCTACGTCGAGGGCCTCAACATAATCAAGCGCCACGAAAAGCCGCGCCAGGTTTCCGGTGCCCAGCGCGAGTCGGCCGGCGGCGTGATCGAGCGTCCGGGTCCGATCCACGTCTCGAACGTCGCCTTGCTCGATCCGAAGGACCACAAGCCGACCCGCGTCGGCATCGAGTATGAGGACGGCCGCCGCCTACGGATCGCGCGCCGATCGAAGTCGAGGCTCGACTGATGGCTACGCGTGAGCAGGCCCGCCTGAAGCTGCGCTACGAGAGCGAGATCCGCCCGTCGCTGCTCGAGCGCTTCGGCTACTCCTCGCCGATGCAGGCGCCGGAGATCGAGAAGATCACGCTCAACATGGGCGTCGGTGACGGCAAGCAGGACTCGAAGGTGATCGACGCTGCGAGCGAGCAGCTCGCGACGATCGCCGGCCAGCGCCCGAACGTCCGCCGTGCGCGCAAGTCGATCGCGAACTTCAAGCTCCGCGAGGGGATGCCGGTCGGCGTCTCGGTGACGCTGCGCGGTGAGCGCGGCTACGAGTTCCTCGACCGCCTGATGTCGGTCGCGATTCCGCGAATCCGCGACTTCCGCGGCCTCAACCCACGCTCGTTTGACGGTCGCGGCAACTACTCGATGGGCATTCGCGAGCAGATCATCTTCCCCGAGATCGACTACGACGCGGTCGACCAGGTCCGCGGCCTCGACATCACGATCACGACAAGCGCGCGCAGCGACGCCGAGGCGTTCGCGCTGCTCGAGGCCTTCGGCTTCCCCTTCTCCCAGGAGGGTCGACCAAAGCTCCCCGGCGATCCCGAGCCCGAGCCGGCGCCCGAACCCGCGGCGGCGACCACGACCACCGTCGTCGAGGAGGTCGTGCTGACCGACGACGCGGGCGAGCCCGAGGGCGTGATCGAGGAGATCGTGATCGAGGACGCCGCCGGCGAGACGATCGGCGAGATGCTCGTCGAGGAAGTCGTCGTGCGCGACGAGCACGGCCAGCCCGAGGCGCTGATCGAGGAGATCATCGTCGAGGACGCCGCCGGCGAGGTGATCGCCGATGAGCTGATCATCGAAGATCTCACAGCCGGCGCCGGGCCGACGCCCGAGGTCGAAGAAAGCACAGACTCGCCCACCAATCCAGAGGAGGATCCGGTTTCGGAGCAGAGCCCCGAGACCGTGTCCGACGACTAGGAGGACGCCTTGGCAAAGACCTCACAACGCGTGCGCCAGGCGCGCACGCCAAAATTCAAGACCCGCGGATACAGTCGCTGCAATCGTTGCGGCCGTGCCCGTGCGGTGTACCGCAAATTCGGCCTCTGCCGGATCTGCCTGCGCGAGATGGCGCATCAGGGCCAGGTCCCGGGCATGACGAAATCTTCCTGGTAGCTGGAGCAACCCTATGTCGATGACAGACCCGATCGCCGATTTCCTCACGCGTATCCGCAACGCGATCCGCGCCTCGCACGAGACGGTGGTGATGCCCGGCTCGCGCCAGAAGACGGAGCTCGCACGGATCCTTGCCGAGCAGGGCTACATCGACGCCTACAGCGTCGCGCCGGCGACCACGGCACCCGGCGACCTGCTCGAGATCCGCCTCAAATACGACGAGTCACGCCGCTCTGCGATCTCCGGTCTGCGCCGCGTCTCGCGTCCGGGGCGGCGCGCCTACGTCGATGCGAAGCACATCCCGCGCGTCCACGGCGGCACCGGAACCACGATCGTCTCAACATCACACGGAGTCATGACCGGGCACGAGGCCCGCGCTGCCGGCGTCGGCGGCGAGCTCGTGGCGGAGATCTGGTGAATGTCGCGCATCGGTAGAGCACCGATTCCCGTGCCGAGCGGGGTCGAGGTGACGATCGAGCCGGACCTCGTCAAGGTCAGCGGGCCCAAGGGCGCGCTGCAGGAGCGGATCCCGCGCGACATCACCGTCGCCCGCGAGGAGGACCGCCTGGTGGTCACCCGACCGACTGACCGCGGCCCGCATCGCGCCCTGCACGGTCTGACGCGCACGCTCGTCGCCAACATGGTGATCGGCGTCACCGACGGCTACGAGAAGCGTCTCGAGATCCAGGGGGTCGGTTACCGCGCACAGCTGAGGGGTCGCGACCTCGAGCTCGCGCTTGGCTTCTCGCACCCGGTGAGCATTCCCGCACCGGACGGGATCGAGTTCGAGGTTCCCCAGCCGACGCGCGTGGTCGTCCGCGGCATCTCGAAGCAGCTCGTCGGTGAGATCGCCGCGATCATCCGCAAGAAGCGCCCGCCGGAGCCCTACAAGGGCAAGGGGATCCGCTACGAGGGCGAGATCGTCGCCCGCAAGGTCGGAAAGCGCGCGTGAGAGGTAATCGATGCCTGTACTGACAAAGGAAACCCGTCGTCTCAAGCGTCGCCGGCGCGTTCGCGCGAAGGTCAGCGGCACTGCAACGCGTCCGCGCATCTCCGTCTTCCGCTCGAACCGCGGCATCTCGGCGCAGCTGATCGACGACGTCGCCGCGCGCACCCTCGCATCGGTCAACTGGACCGAGCCGGAGCTGCGCAAGCTGGCGCCGACCGCCCGCGCGACGCGCGCCGGGACGCTGCTGGCGCAGCGCGCGCAGGCCGCCGGCGTGAGCTCCGCGGTCTTCGATCGCGGCGGCTACCTCTATCACGGCCAGGTCAAGGCGCTCGCGGAGGGGGCGCGTGAAGCAGGCCTGACGATTTAGGCCCGCTGCTAGCCTCCCCTACCCATGCAAATCGATCGAACAGTCAGCGCCGCCGGACTGGACCTCCAGGAGCGCGTCGTCGAAATCAACCGTGTCGCCAAGGTCGTCAAGGGCGGCCGGCGCTTCTCGTTCACCGCGCTTGTCGTCGTCGGTGACGAGAAGGACGTCGTCGGGGTTGGCTACGGCAAGGCCAATGAGGTCCCGCTCGCGATCCAGAAGGGTGTCGAGCAGGCAAAGAAGTCGCTGTTCCGCGTGCCCAAGCACGGCTCGACGATCACGCACGAGACGACCGGCGTGTTCGGCGCCGGCAGGGTGTTCCTCAAGCCCGCCGCCCCGGGTGCCGGCGTGATCGCCGGCGGTGGCGTCCGCGCGGTGCTCGAGCTCGCCGGCATTCACGACATCCTCTCCAAGAGTCTCGGGTCGCAGAATCCGATCAACCTCGTCAAGGCGACGGTTGCCGGCCTCCAGGGCCTGCGCACGCCGCTCGAGGTCGCCGAGCTCCGCGGCCTGTCGGTCGCCCAGGTACTCGGGCTCACCGACACGCGCATCGCCAAGGCGCAGGCCGCCGCCGAGGCAGCGCCGGCCGAAGCGACGAAGGCATGAGCCCGGCCGCCCCCAAGCAGACGACTTCGCTCAGCGTGACGCAACTGCGCTCGCGCAACGGCGCTGACAAGGCGCAGCTCGCAACGCTGCGCTCGCTCGGCCTGCGCCACATCAACCACACGGTCGAGGTCGGCGATACGCCGCAGATCCGCGGCATGCTCCACCGCGTGCGCCATCTCGTCGAAGTCCACGAGCCGAGCGCGTGACGCCCGCTCCGCGCAGCAGCGCCGCAAAGCCCAAGGACGAAGAGGCGTCGCCGAGCGAGGCGACCCCGAAGGCGTCTGCCGCGGCTCGGATCGGATTGCACTCGCTGCGTCCGGCCCCCGGTTCGCGGCGCCCGCGCAAGCGCGTCGGCCGCGGCGCGGGATCCGGCACCGGTAAGACCTCGGGCCGCGGCCACAAGGGCTACGGCTCGCGCTCCGGCGCCAAGGACCGCGCCCGCTTCGAAGGCGGCCAGATGCCGATCCACATGCGGATGCGCAAGCTGCGCGGCCCGAACAAGAAGCAGTCGATGCCGTTCGAGCCGTTCCGCACGCACACCCAGCCTGTGAACCTCGCCGACCTGGAGGCCCGCTTCGACGCCGGCGCCGAGGTGACGCTCGAGGCGCTGCGCGCCAAGGGCCTGGGGACGCGCAAGGGCGTCCCGGTCAAGATCCTCGCCAGCGGCGAGCTCAACAAGGGCCTGACGGTCCACGCGCACGCCTTCAGCAAGACTGCTCGCGAGCGAATCGAAGCTGCCGGCGGCAGCTGCGTGCAGCTCGACCAGTAGCAACCGACACGCGCTACACGCCTTTCAGCGGAAGCCCGAAGCGGCCGAAGCCCCTCTAGACTGACAGTTTCGATGATCAGCACGATCCTCAGCTCGTTCGGGGTCCCCGAGATCCGCAGGAAGATCGCGTTCACCGCGCTGATGCTCGGGCTCTACCGCTTCGGTGCGCACCTCACGGCACCGGGCGTCAGCGCCAGCGCCGCGAAATCGCTGTCGAACTCGGTCGCCGGCTCCTCGAGCATCCTCGGCTTCCTCAACCTGTTCTCGGGCGGCGCCCTCTCGCAGGTCGCTGTCTTCGCGCTCGGGATCATGCCCTACATCACGGCCTCGATCATCCTGCAGCTGCTGACAGTCGTCGTGCCGTCGCTGGAAAAGCTCTCGAAGGAGGGCGAGGTCGGGCAGGCCCGGATCACGCAGTACACGCGCTACCTCACCGTCGGCCTCGCCTTCGGCCAGTCGATCGGCTACGTCTTCCTGTTCCACTCGCTCGGCACGACGGCAAACCCTGTCATCCCGCACTTCGACCTGCAGCACGTCTTCCTGATCGTGATGTCGCTGACGGCGGGCACCGTGCTGGTGATGTGGATGGGCGAGCTGATCACGCAGCGCGGCATCGGCAACGGCATCTCGCTGATGATCTTCGCCTCGATCGTCTCGCGCCTGCCGAGCGCGGCGCAGACCTGGTACACGTCGAACAACCAGGTCTTCAAGGTCGTACTGCCGTTCCTCGTGCTCGCCGTCGTCGCCGCCGTCGTCTTCGTCCAGGAGGGCCAGCGAAGGATCCCGGTCCAATACGCCAAGCGCGTGATCGGGCGGCGGATGAGCGCGGGCGGCCAGACCTACCTGCCGCTACGCGTCAACATGGCGGGCGTCATCCCGGTGATCTTCGCCGCATCGTTGATGGCCTTCCCGCCGACAGTCGGCCAGCTGATCCATACGCACTGGTCGACCCAGGTCGCCGACTTCTTCTCGCCGAGCGGCTGGCACTACATCGTCGGCGAGGCGCTCCTGATCATCGTCTTCACCTACTTCTATACGGCCGTGACTTTCAACCCGGTGGACCAGGCCGAAAACCTGAAGAAGTACGGCGGCTTCATCCCCGGCGTCAGACCGGGGCGGCCGACCGCCGAGTTCCTCGACCGAGTCCTGGCCCGCCTGACGTTCCCTGGAGCGCTCTATCTGGCTGCGGTCGCGGTGCTGCCGGCGATCGTCTACGCGCGCACCGGCGTCACGTTCAATTTCGGCGGCACGTCGATCATCATCGTGATCGGCGTCGCCCTCGACACGATGAAACAGCTCGAGGCGCAGCTGATGATGCGCAACTACGAGGGCTTCCTGAAAGCGTAGGAGCTACGCGCCCCGCTACTCTTCCCGGTCACTCGCACGCCCCGCGCGTCCGAGTGGGGATTGGAGAGCTCCGATGGCAGAACTTAACCTCATCCTGCTCGGGCCGCCCGGCGCAGGCAAGGGGACGCAGGCCGGCCTCTTGACGGAGGACTTCGGCCTGCCACATATCGCGACCGGCGACATCCTGCGCGCGGCTGTCGCTGCCCAGACCGAGCTCGGCAAGGAGGCCAAGCGCTACATGGACGCCGGTGAGCTGGTGCCCGACAGCATCATCACCGGCGTGATCCTCGACAGGATCGGTCAGGACGACGCGCGTGACGGCTTCCTCCTGGATGGCTTCCCGCGAACCGTCGACCAGGCCGACTCGCTCGGCGCGGCGATCGAGCAGACCGGTCGCCGCCTGACCGGTGCGTTCCTGATCAGTGCGCCCGACGACGTCGTCGTCAAACGGATCAGCGGCCGGCGGATCGGCAAGTCCGGGCGCATCTACCACGTCGACTTCGACCCGCCGAAGGTCGCGGGCAAGGACGACGACGACGGCTCCGAGCTCGTCCAGCGCGACGACGACAGGGAGGAGACGGTCCGCAAGCGCCTCGCCGTCTACCGCCGGCAGACCGAGCCGCTGATCGCCTACTACGACGATCTCGGCCTCCTGCGCCGCTTCGACGGGACGCTCGGCCCGAGCGAGGTGCACGCGCACATCCGCGCCGCGATCTCAACCCTCCAACGCGAGGAAGAGATTTGATAATCCGCAAGTCGCCGGCGGAGATCGAGCAGGTCGCCGCCGCCGGCGCGATCCTCGTGCGCACGCTGCGCCTGCTCGAGAAGCAGGTGCGCCCCGGAGTCAGCACGCAGGAGCTCGACCAGGCCGCCGAACGCTTCATCCGCTCCCAGGGAGCGGTCCCGTCGTTCAAGGGCTACCGCGGCTTCCCCGCTTCGATCTGCGCCTCCCCGAACTCGATGATCGTGCACGGGATCCCAGGCCCCTATGAGCTGCAGCGCGGCGACGTCATCTCACTCGACGTCGGCGTCACGCTCGACGGTTGGGTCGCCGACGCCGCCCGCACGTTCCCCGTGGGCCCGGTCAGCGCGCAGGCCCAGCACCTGCTCGAGGCGACCGAGCGCTCGCTGTTCGTCGGGATCGAGCAGTGCGTTCCCGGCAGGCGCCTCGGCGATGTCTCGCACGCGATCCAGGCATCTGCAGAGGGCGATGGTCTGGCCGTCGTCCGCTCGCTCGTCGGCCACGGGGTCGGGCGCGACATGCACGAGGACCCGCAGATCCCGAACTTCGGCCCGCCCGGCAAGGGACCGAAGCTCGAGTCGGGCATGGTGCTGGCAATCGAGCCGATGACGACGATCGGAACCGTCGACGTGATCCCGGGAGAGGACGGCTGGGCGATCTACTCCAAGGACGGCTCGCTCGCCGCGCATTTCGAGTTCACGGTCGCGATAACGCCCGACGGGCCCCGCATCTTGACCCCCTGGCACCGTGACGACGCGGCAGACGACGGGCTTGCTAACATTGTGGGTCGCGCTCGGGCCACCTGAACCCGGGCTCTTTGTGCGTAATCCGTGGGTGGTAGCGGCAGCCGGAGCGGCGGCCAGAGCCGACCCAACGGGTCCATCCGAAAGGGATCATGAAAGTCAGACCGTCGGTCAAGCCGATGTGCGAGAAGTGCAAGATCGTTCGCCGTCACGGCAACGTTTTGGTGATCTGCAAGAACCCGCGCCACAAGCAGCGTCAGGGCTAAGCGGTGGCGCGTATCTCGGGGGTCAACCTGCCGCTCAACAAGCGTGTTGAGATCGGTCTCACCTATATCTTTGGCATCGGCCGCGCGCAGTCCAACCGCCTGCTCTCAGAGCTCGCGATCTCGCCCGACACCTACGTCCGCGACCTGACCGAGGACGAGGTCGGCAGGCTGCGCGACGCGATCGACGCCGAGCTGACAGTCGAAGGCGACCTGCGCCGCGAGATCTCCACGGACATCAAGCGCCTGACGGAGATCGCCTGCTACCGCGGTCTGCGCCACCGCCGCGGCCTGCCGGTCCACGGGCAGAACACGAAGACGAACGCGCGCACTCGCAAGGGCCCCAAGCGCATGCAGGTCGCCGGCAAGAAGAAGGCCGGTAAGAAGTAATGCCGGCACCGAGACGCCCCGCGCGCGGCCGCCGCAAGGTCAAGAAGAACATCCCGATCGGCCAGGCGCACATCAAGACCAGCTTCAACAACACGATCGTCTCGCTGACCGACCAGCAGGGCAACGTGATCGCCTGGGAGTCGGCCGGTGGCGCCGGCTTCAAGGGCTCACGCAAGTCGACGCCGTTCGCCGCCCAGGTGACCGCCGACGCCGCCGCTCGCAAGGGCATGGAGCAGGGCCTCGCGAAGGTCGAGGTCTTCGTCAAGGGCCCGGGCTCGGGTCGCGAGACAGCGATCCGCTCGCTCCAGGCGGCGGGCCTCGAGGTCACCGGCGTTAAGGACGTCACGCCGCAGGCCCACAACGGTTGTCGCCCGCGCAAGCGCCGGCGCGTGTAAAGGCGAAGCATGGCTCGAGACACCTCTCCACAGTGCAAGCAGTGCCGCCGCGAGGGCCAGAAGCTGTTCCTCAAGGGTGAACGCTGCCTGACCGACAAGTGCGGCGTCGAGCGCCGCGCCTACCCGCCGGGCGAGCATGGCCGCGGACGCCAGAAGCAGAGCGAGTATCGCCTGCAGCTACGCGAGAAGCAGAAGGCCCGCCGCTACTACGGGCTGCTCGAGCGCCAGTTCCGCAACTACTACGAGAAGGCCTCGCGCCAGCCGGGCGTCACCGGTGAGAACCTGTTGACGCTGCTCGAGTGCCGTCTCGACAATGTGCTCGTCCGTCTCGGTTTCGCCGCCTCGCGCCGTCAGGCTCGCCAGCTCGTCCGCCACGGGCACTGGACGGTCAACGGCCGCCGCGTCGACATCCCAAGCTTCCAGGTCCGCCCCGGCGACGTTATCGCCGTCAAGGCGGGGACGACCGCGGCGCAGGTCATTCGCGACGCGACGGAGCTGACCGGGCAGGTGCCGGCCTGGCTCCAAGCCGACCACGATGGGCTGACTGCAAAGGTCCTGCGCAAGCCGGAGCGCCGTGAGGTCGCGGCGCCCGTGCAGGAGCAGCTCATCGTCGAGCACTATTCGAAGTAGCGACAGCGCTGCAATCTTGCCCGTCGGCGTGATGGCCGGCGAGCGTTAGAACACGACGACGTTAGGACCCCGATGCTTGACTTCCAAATCCCCCGGATCACGAGCGAATCGGCCGAGGACAACCGCGGCACGTTCGTAATCGAACCCCTCGACCGTGGCTTCGGCTACACGTTCGGCAACTCTCTACGCCGCGTGCTGCTGTCCTCGCTGGCAGGCGCCGCCGTCACGAGCGTCCGGATCGAGGGCGTCGCGCACGAATTCTCCACGATCACCGGGGTCAAGGAGGACGTCACCGACATCGTGCTGAACCTCAAGGGGATCGTCTGCCGGATGCACTCCGACGCGACCGAGATCGAGGCGGCGCTCGTCGCGACAGGCCCCGGCGATATCACCGCGGCCGACATCGACCTGCCCTCGGGCGTCGAGATCCTCAACCCCGAGGTCCACATCGCGGCGCTCGACAAGAAGGCGCGACTCGAGTTCTACCTGACGATCGGTCGCGGTCGCGGCTACCGTCCGGCCGAGGACAACAAGTCGCCGGACCAGCCGATCGGCGTCATCCCGATCGACTCGATCTTCTCGCCGGTCCGCCGCGTCGCCTACGCGGTCGAGCAGGCGCGCGTCGGGCAGCGCACCGACTTCGACAAGCTGACGCTCGACATCGAGACCGACGGCTCGGTCGAGCCCTCGGCGGCGCTGCGCGAAGCGGCTGAGCTGTTGATCTCCCAGCTGGCGATCTTCACCGACGAGGACCGCGTCGAGGAGCTCCGCGCAGGTCCTCCGGGTCAGCTCGATGTCGGTCTCGGCGGCGTCGCCGGGGCCGCCCCGCTGGTGATGCAGGGCGAGGAGTACGGCATCCTGATCGAGGAGCTCGAGCTCGGGGTCCGCTCCTACAACTGCCTCAAGCGCGCCGGCATTCAAACCGTCGGTGACCTGATCTCGAAGTCCGAGGCGGAGCTCAACGCGATCCCGAACTTCGGCAAGAAGTCGATCGACGAGGTAATCGAGACGCTCGAGGCTCGCGGCCTCAACCTGCGCGACGATTAGCAAGCGATGCGCCACCAGAAACAACGCCACAAGCTGAGCCGCGACTCCGCGCACCGCAAGTCGCTGCTGATGAACCTCTCAAAGGAGATCATCGAGCACGAGCGGATCACAACGACCCAGGCCAAGGCGAAGGCTGTGAAGCCCGAGGTCGAGAAGCTGATCACGCTCGCCAAGCGCGGCGACCTGAACGCGCGGCGCCAGGCGCTGTCGGCGCTCGGCCAGGACAAGTTCGCCGTGCACAAGCTGTTCGAGGTCGTCGCCCCGCGCTACGCCGAGCGCCCCGGCGGCTACACGCGCATCATCAAGATCGGGCCGCGCGCGAGCGACTCGACCGAGATGGTGTTCCTCGAGCTCGTAGTGTGACCCCGCCTCCGCGCATGCGCGGAGGACGATTTTCGTCGGTGCGCTGCCGGTGCGCGACGAAGCACTTCACGCCGCAGGCAAATGGTCACCAAGCTGACGCTCGCCTACGCCGGGACCGAGTTCGCCGGCTGGGCCAGCCAGCCTGAGCGGCGCACCGTTCAGGAGGAGCTCGAGCGCGCGATCGCGACGATCCTCGGCGAGCCGATCGCGACGAGCGTCGCCGGTCGCACCGACGCCGGCGTCCACGCCTGGGCCCAGGTCGCGAGCTACCAACATGAGGCGCTCGACCCGCGCAACCTCAACGCCCTGCTGCCCGACGACGTCGCCGTGCTCGCGAGCGAGCCGGCGGAGGAGGGCTTCGACGCCCGCCACAGCGCTCGCTCGCGGACCTACTGCTACCGGATCCACAACTCGCGCATCCGCTCTCCCTTCGAGCGCGGCCTCGCGCTGCACGTCGCGCGACCCCTGGACCTCGACGCGCTCGACGCCTGCGCCGCCGCGCTGCCCGGGTTTCGTGACTTCACCGCCTTCACACCGTCCGAAACGCAGCACGTCCGCTTCCAGCGCAACGTTCTGTCTGCGCACTGGCGCCGTAGCGGGGAGGTCCTGGAGTTCTGGATCGAGGCCGACTCCTTCCTGCGCCAGATGAACCGCATCCTCATCGGGACGATGCTCGAGGTCGCAGGCGGCTCGCGCGCGCTCGACGAGTTCACCGCCCTGCTGACGGGCGCACCGCGCAGCGCAGCCGGGCGTACAGCGCCCGCGCAGGGCCTCTACCTCGCGCGGGTGGCCTACGACCCGCTCGGCGGTTAGGCTGGCGCTCAGAATGTGGGCAGCGCTCGTCAAGGACGAGAAGCACGGTCCGCTTCCCGGGCTGCTGCTCGGGCTGACGCTGCTGACCGGCCTCGTCGACGCCGTCAGCATCCTCAGCCTCGGCCGCGTCTTCGTCGCCAACATGACCGGCAACGTCGTCTTCGTCGGCTTCGCGATCGGCGGCGCGCCGGGGTTCGCGCTGGCTGCATCGCTCGCAGCCCTGGCGGGTTTTCTGCTCGGCGCGTTCGCCGGCGGGATGGCGATCCTCGGTCCCGCACGCCATCGCGCGACGGTGCTCCGCAACGCGGTCGGTTGCGAGCTGGTCCTCGTCTCGAGTGCGCTTGCGCTCGCCCTGGCGATCGCGACGCCGTTCCGTGGCGCCGGCAGGGACGCTCTCGCTGCGCTCCTCGCCGTCGCGATGGGGCTGCAGAACGCTGTCGTGCGCAGACTCGCGGTCCCCGACCTGACAACCACCGTTCTGACGATGACGCTGACCGGCATCGCGGCCGACGTTCACGGGGCTGGCCGCGGCCCCGTGCTGACGCGACGCGTCCTCGCTGTCGCCGCGATGCTCGCCGGCGCGATCGCCGGCGCGCTGCTGGTGATCGAGGTCAGCGCCGTCGCCTCGCTCGCGGTCGCCGTCGGCGTGCTCGCGCTCGTCCTGATCGGCGCCGCGCTGACGGTCCAGCGCCGCCCAACCTGGACCTAGCTCGATGAACCTCCGCCCGATGACTGATGCTGACGCCGCGGCGCTGCTGGCGATCCACGAGCAGCCCGAGGTCGCGAGCTGGTGGGGCCGACCGGCTCCCGGCTTCCCGTTCGAGGACCCGACCGCGACGCGCTTCGTGATCGAGCACGACGGCGCCGTCGCAGGCCTCGTCCAGTACTTCGAAGAGCCCGATCCCGACTACCGCCACGCGCTGATCGACATCTTCCTCGACCCCGCGCTCCATGGTCGCGGCCTCGGAACGCAGGCGCTCAGCGCGATCGTCGTACTCCTGATCGACGACCGCGGCCACCACCGCCTGACGATCGATCCCGCTGCAAACAACGCCGCCGCGATCCGCGCCTACGAGAAGGTCGGCTTCAAACCGATCGGTGTCCTGCACCAGTACGAGCACGACCACGAAGGCGACGGCTGGCACGACTGCCTGCTGATGGAGTACCTCGCAAGCGACCGCGCCTGATCCTCCGGTGCGCCACCGCGTAGGCTTAGCAGCGTGAGTGACTATCCGCCGCACGTCGTCCAGCCACTGCATACTGCGCCGGTGCCGCGACGGGTCCGCGCCAGCCTCGCCGGAGCGACAGTCCTCGACACGACCAGCGCGCTCTACGTCTGGGAGGCGCCGTACTACCCGCAGTACTACATCCCCAAGGCCGACGTCAGCGAGCAGTTCCTCGTCGATGAGGAGCATCCGCACCACATCCATCTCGGCTCCGCGCAGCGCTACGGGCTGCGCGTCGGGGAGGTCTCGCGCTCCGGCGTCGGGAAGCTCTTCACGGAGTCGCCGGTCGAGGGCGTCGCGGGCCGCTTCCGCTTCGACTGGGATGCGCTCGAGCACTGGTACGAGGAGGACGAGGAGGTCTTCGTCCACCCTCGCAGCCCCTACACGCGGGTCGATGCGCTGCGCTCGACACGCACTGTCCGCGTCGAGCTCGAGGGCATCGTGCTCGCCGAGTCCGCCTCGCCGGTGATGGTGTTCGAGACCGGCCTGCCGACGCGCTACTACCTCAACCGCACCGAGGTCGACTTCAGGCGGCTCGAGCCGAGCGCCACGCAAACCGCCTGCCCCTACAAGGGTCAGACGACCGGCTACTGGTCGGTCCGCAGCGGCGATCAGCTGCACCAGGACCTCGCCTGGGCCTACGACTTCCCGACCCGCCAGCTGGCGCCGATCGCCGGCCTGATCGCCTTCTACAACGAGAAGGTCGACACGTTCATCGACGGCGTGCAAGTCGAGCGTCCCGAGACGCACTTCTCCTAGGCGCTGCCCCCGCCCTCAGCGCTGAGGGAGCCGCAGAAACTCCATCGTCGTCCAGACGGGCCGGAACCCGAGCCTCGTATACAGCTCCTTCGGGCGATCCTCCTCGTCGGCGAGGATCCAGAGGTCGCCGACCGCGCCGGCGGCGGCGATCGCAGCGAGCGTCAGGGCGGTGCCGATGCCGCGACCGCGATGCTCACGATCCACGTAGACCGCGCCGATCAGAGCGCCATCGGCGATCCGCTCCAGCTGCGAGAAGCCGATGATTGCGCTGCCGTCCCGGTGAGCAAGCACGCGCGCGCCGTGGAGCTCGTCGACTTCGCGCGCCTCCTCGAGATGGCCGCCGAGCTCGTCCCCAGGGTAGTCCTCCTCATGCCAGGCGATTCGCAGCGCGCGCACCGCCTCGTAGGGAACCTCCTCGACGGCCAGCGTGGAATCGATCTCCGGCGCGTGCTCGTGGTGCATCCAGACCAACCGCGTCGAGCGCCAGCCGGCAGCGTCGAAGTCGCCGCGCAGCCGCTGGGCCGGCTCGATCTCGTTGAACTCGATTGCACGGTGGTCGAGGTCGCCGAGTGCCTGGTCGGCGAAGGCGATCAGCTCCGCGCACGTCAGCCCGGGATCATCCGCGACCGCGACGAAGTTGTAGCTCCAGTAGGTCGGATAGCGCGACGCCCGGATGACACTGCAGTGTTCCCAGGCGGTTGCGCCATCGCAGACGCCGTCGAGCACCGCGCGACGCCACGCGCGGGCACGCTCGTTCACCGACAGGTCGTCCACGATCACGCGATTATTGCCCGGCCGCGGCCCGGAATATCCTGGGGTGAGTGCTCGAGATCCTGCTGACCAACGACGACGGCATCGAGGCCGAGGGCCTGCAGACGCTGCGACGCGAGCTCTGTGCGCTCGACGACGTGCGCGTCGTGGTGATCGCGCCGGACGGGAACCGCTCGGCGATGGCGCGCTCGATCACGACGCGACGTCCGCTGTGGATCGCCGAGGTCGAGTTCGGCGACGGCTCCGTCGGCTACGCGACCGACGGGACGCCGGTCGACTGCGTGCGGCTCGCGAACCTCGGCTTGATCGAGGGCTTCGTCCCGAACCTCGTCGTCTCGGGAATCAACCACGGCGCGAATCTCGGCGACGACATCACCTATTCGGGGACGGTCGCGGCGGCGCTCGAGGCAGTCGTGCTCGGGATTCCCGGGATCGCCGTCTCGCAGCAGGCCGCCGGCGCCGAGCTCGAATACGTCGACCGCGGGAGCTTCGATTTCGCGCTGGCAGCGCGCGTCGTGGCGCGGCTCGTCGAGCGCCTCGACGATGTGCCGCTGTCGCCGAAGACGCTGCTCAACGTGAACCTGCCCGGCTGCACGCCGGTCGGGATCGAGGTCACCGCGCTCGGCAAGCGCGTCTACCGCGACGAGCTGCGCCTCGACCGCGAGGAGGAAGGGCGCCGGCGCTACTGGATCTACGGCAGTGCGCCCGGTTACGAGGATGTCCCCGGGACCGACCTCGCGGCGGTCGCGGCGGGCCGGATCGCGCTGACGCCGATCCACTTCGATCTGACCGACAGGCCGGGAATCGCGGCGCTCGACCAGCTCGACTTCGCCGAGCTCCTGACGCCGTGAGCGACCTCGCCGCGCGCGCCGCGCAGCTGCGCCAAACGCTCGCCTACCACTCGCGTCGCTACTACGTCGAGGATGACCCGGAGATCGGCGACGACGAGTACGACGCGCTCTACAACGAGCTGCGCGACCTCGAGGCCGCGCACCCCGAGCTTGTTACGGCGGATTCGCCGACGCAGCGGGTCGGCGGCGAGCCTGTCAGCCGGCTCGAGAAGGTCACCCACCCGCAGCCGATGCTCTCGCTCGCGAACGCGCGCTCGCCCGAGGAGCTGCGCGCCTGGATCGCGCGGATGCGAACCCATCTCGCGCGCGAGGGGATCGACGACCCGAAGTTCAGCTTCGTCTGCGAACCGAAGATCGACGGCCTCGCGATCTCGCTGCTCTACCGCGACGGCGTGCTCGAGCGCGGCGCGACGCGCGGCAACGGCGAGGTCGGCGAGGACGTCACGCACAACCTGCGGACGATCGCGCAGGTCCCGCTGCAGATCGACGACGCGCCGGCGCTGGTTGAGGTGCGCGGCGAGGTCTACATGTCGCTACCGGACTTCACCGAGCTGAACGAGCGCCTCGCGACCGCGGGGCAGTCGACGTTCATGAACCCCCGCAACACCGCGGCGGGCACTATCCGCCAGCTCGACCCGGCGCTCGCGGCGCACCGCCCGCTGTCGATGCTCGCCTACTCGATCGGCGTCAGCGACGGGCTCGAGCTGCGCAGCCAGTGGGAGGCCCTCGGATGGCTGCGCGAGCACGGCTTCAACGTCAACAGCGAGATCGTCGCGCTCGATGACGAGGACGCCGTTGTCGAGCAGTGCCTGGAGTGGCAGCGCCGCCGCGGTAGCCTCGACTTCGAGATCGACGGCGTCGTGATCAAGGTCTCCGATTTCGAGTTGCAGCGCCGGCTCGGCGCCGTCGGGCGCGACCCGCGTTGGGCGATCGCCTGGAAGTTCCCGCCGACGACCGCCAAGACGAAGCTGATCGCGGTCCACTGGAACGTCGGCAAGTTCGGCGACCTGCACCCGTTCGCTGAGCTCGAGCCGGTCCATGTCGGCGGCGTGACCGTCAAGCTGGCGACGCTCCACAACGAGGAGGACCTCGCGCGCAAGGACCTGCGGCCGGGCGACGAGGTGATCGTGCTGCGCGCCGGCGACGTGATCCCGCAGGTCGTCTCGCCGGCACCCCACGCGGTCGAGAACCCGCACCGCGCGCCGCCGCCGATGCCGCCGGCGCGCTGCCCGGTCTGCGACACGCCGACGGTCAAGCCGGAGGGCTCGGTCTTCACCAACTGCCCGAACCTGTTCTGCCCGGGCCGCCAGTGGCAGCTGCTGCGCCACTTCGTCTCGCGCGGCGCGATGGACATCGACGGGCTGGGCGAGACGCTCGTCGGGACCCTGCTGGAACGCGGGCTCGTGAAGACCGCGGCCGACCTCTACGAGCTGCGCGAGGATCAGCTGCTCGAGCTCGACGGGTTCGCCGAGATCTCGGCCCGGCGACTGATCGCGGCGATCGACGCCTCGCGCGCTCGGCCGTTCCATCGCGTCCTGTTCGCGATCGGGATCGAGGAGGTGGGGGAGGTCACGGCGCGCAACGTTGCGAGCCAGTTCCGCTCGATCGGTCGCCTGCTCGAAGCGAGCCCCGAGGCGATCGAGCAGACCCCCGGCGTCGGACCGAAGATGGCCGAGGCGATCGCGGCGCAGCTGGCGTCGCCGCCGCTGCTGGAGCTGATCGCGCGGCTGCAGGTCGCCGGCCTGCACTTCGAGGAGGAGGGGCCGCCGCCGGGCGAGGGACCGCTCGCCGGGAGGACCCTCGTCCTGACCGGGGCGCTGCCGACGCTGACGCGCGAGCAGGCGAGCGAGCGGATCCTCGCCGCCGGCGGCAAGGTGACGAGCGCCGTCTCGAAGAAGACCGACTATCTCGTTGCCGGCGAGTCGCCGGGTTCGAAGCTCGAGAAGGCTCAGCGGCTCGGCGTCGCGGTGCTCGACGAGGCAGGCTTTCTCGAGCTGCTCGGTGCCGGCGCGGCGCCTGTCGCCTTGGCGTAGCGGGCGAGCGCTTCGACGATCTTGTCCTGCGCTACCTGCGCCCTGTAAACGTCGACGCTGTTCATCAGCAGCGCGAATACGTAGCGCCGATCACACCAGCCGGCGAGGTCTGAGGCGTTCGAGAGCGTGCCGGTCTTCGCCTGACAGTTGCCCTGAGCGGCAGTGCCGATCATCCGCGTGACGAGCGTTCCCGTCTCGCCGTCGATCGCCAGCGAAGCGTGGAGGTCGGCGCCGACCGTCTGGAGCGAGCTAACCCCGCCCGGGCTGATGTCGCGCAGCAGCTCGACCACCTGGGCCGGGCTGGTCAGGTCGCCGCGCGAGAGACCGGAGCCATCGGCGATCACCGGCGTGATGTGCAGCCCGGCAAGGAACTTTGTGACTACGGCAGCGCCGGCAGCGGTGGTGCCGCCGGCGCCGAACCGCGCGCCGAGCGCCTTGAGGATCATCTCGGCGAAGAAGTCGTCGGACGGTGTCGCCGTCAGCTTGCTGAGCGTCGTCATCGGTGGCGAGTTGATGCTCGCGAGAAGCTGAGCGCCGACAGGTGTCACGCCCTGCTGCGATTTGCCGCTGATCGTGACCCCGGCGCGGCGCAAGGTTCCTGCGAACTCCCACGCGGCGTGCGCGGCGGGGTTGCCCTGGCGGCCGATCGCCCCACGATCGAAGCTCAGCGCACTGAGCTCGCCGACGAGGTTCGGGTCGGGCGCGTAGTTGGTCGACGGCCCGCCGCGCAGCGCATCGAAGTAGGACTCGTCGCCGAAGACCGCGCCGTCGACGCGGGTGATGTGGGTCCGCGCCAGTAGTTGCGCCGCCAGCGCGCCGGCGCTCGTTCCAGTGCCATACCAGTCCTTGATGAACCTCGCGTCCCCGAACGTCGGGTCGCCGCCGCCCTTCAGGTAGAGATTGCCGTCCCAGACCCCGCCGGGCCCCAGCGTGCCGGTGCCGTAGACGCCGGTCTGCAGAGTCCCGCCCGGTCCGAACAGCGCCAGCGCCGTGCTCAGCGTGTAGAGCTTCTCAACCGAGGCGGGGTAGCGCGGCACAGCCCCGTCGACGTCGAACAGAACCTGGCCGGTGTCGAGGTCGTAGACGTAGGCGCCCGAGTGGGGCCCGAGCGAGCGCATCGCTCCGCTCATCGTTTTGTCGAGCTTCTCGAGCGCCGATGCGACCGGCGGCGCTGTCGTGACGCCGGTCGTCGCGGTGGCGCCACTCGAACCGCTCGGCCCGCTGACCCCGCCGGTGGACGTGGCTTTGCTCGTGGCAAATGCCACGGTCGCGCTCGCGAGCACGGCTGTCACGCACAGCGCAGCGATCTTTCGCGAGGCTCCGAGGGACACCCACCAAGAGGATAGGCCCGCTCCCGGTGGCCGGTCGCAGCAGCGGAGCAGGGCCTGCGCGTGCCGCGGCCCGCGTGCCGGACGCTCCGGCACGCAAGCGGCAGCTCGTATTGGTGGGGTTAGGCCTCCGCCGGCCGGCGAATCATGCCGAGATGGCGGAGGTTGTCGAGGAACAAGGCCTTGTCGATCCGACCCTGGAAGATCGGGACGCCCATCTCCATGCACTTGGAGATCACTTCGCGGCGTTCGAGGCCTGCTTCACGCGCGAGCTCCGTGGGCGTCAGGTGATTCGCCATCGGTGCGTCCCTCCTGGTTCGTGACCAACAGTACGTATACACCCATCCGTGGATGCGATCAAGGGGCGCGCCCAGACGCAGATTGCCCTCAGACCGGGTTTGCGATCTCGATGTAGCTGTGCTCGACGCCGAACCTCGTAACGAGGTGCTCGCCGAGCGCGCGGACGCCGAGCGTCTCGGTCGCGTGATGGCCTGCGGCGATGAAGTGAATCGCCGATTCGCGCGCGATCGCGCGCGACGGCTCGGCCGGCTCACCGGTGATGAAAGCGTCAAGCCCGGCCGCGACAGCCTCGCTGACGAGCTTCGCGGCGCCACCGGAGACGATGCCGACGTTGCGCACGAGCTCGGGGCCGTCGAGGAATGCGAGCGGCTCGCGCCCGGTCAGCCTTGCGACTCGCGCCTTCAGCTCGTCAGGCGTGACGCCGGCGCCGTCAAAGCGTGCCGACCAGCCGCACGGACGTCCGGCGGCGATCCCGAACGGCTCGCCCAGCGACGCGCCGATGCCCGCTGCGATCAGCGCGTTGTTGCCGAGCGTCGCGTGTGCGTCGAGCGGCAGGTGGTAGGCGGCGAGCGATGCGTCGGCCTCGAGCAGCAGCCCGAGTCGCCGGCGCAGCGAGCCGATCACCCGGCGGTCGTCGCCCTCCCAGAAGAGTCCGTGGTGGGTCAGCACGAGGTCCGCTCCGCGCGCGAGCGCCTGTTCGAGCAGCTCGGCGCTGGCCGACACCCCGGTGGCGACGCGTGTGACTTCGTCGCGACCCGCGACCTGGAGGCCGTTCGGGCAGTAGTCGCGAAACGACTCGGCCTCGAGCAGCCGGTCGAGCTCCTCGATGATCTCGCGGCGCGTCGCCATCGTGCGGACGCTAGCGAACCCCGGACCTATGGGATACTGCGAGCCTTCCTCGGGGCGTGGCGCAGCCTGGTAGCGCGCACCGTTCGGGTCGGTGAGGTCCCCGGTTCGAATCCGGGCGCCCCGATGGTCTGACACCGGCCGCAGTTGGTTTGAGTTGCAGCGACTATCGTGGCGTCCCGCGATGAGCACTGCTAACGCTGCCGACACCGGCTCAGCGCTTGGAGCGGCGCAGCGCTGGCGTGACTCGCGTTGGCTCGTGCCGGCGGTGCTGGCATTCCCCCTCCTCGTCACCGTCGCGGCGCTTCGCGGTCTGACCGTCACGCTGCCGATCTTCCACTCGACCGATGAGGGCAACTACATCTACCCGACGATCCGTCAGTTCGCCGGGCAGCTGCCCTTCCCGAGCCTGGGCCACTACGTGGCGGCGCAGACGCCGCTCTTCCCGTTGCTCGAGGCCTACGCCGGGAAGCTCGTTGGATTCGCGCTGTGGAAGATGCGCGCAGTCGAGGTCGCGATCTCCTACGCCCTCGCCCTCGCCGTCTACGCCCTGCTGCAGCGGCGGCTGCGCCTTGCTCGCCTCCAGGCGCTCGCGCTGAGCCTGCTGTTCGCGCTCTCGCCCTACGTCTTCGGCACGTCGTTTCGCGCGATCACCGACAACCTCGCGACGCTCCTCATCGTTGTGGCGATCGAGCGCTTCGAGTGCTACCGCGAGACCGAGCGACTCGGCGTCTTCGTTGCCGGCTGCGCTGCGGTCGCGGCGGCGATGCTGACGCGCCAGAGCGCCGCGTTCATGCTCGCGCTCGCCGGGCTCTACGCGTTGTGGGTCCGGGTCTCGCTTGCGCGCCACGCCGAGGCGGTCATCGCCGCCGCCGCCGCCGCGCTACCCGTGGGCGCTCTCTTCCTCACCTGGCACGGGCTGGTCCCGCCGGGCGGCGACCCGAGCTCCTGCGCGCTCTGCGCGCCGGGCCGCGACGCCGGCGCGACGGCCGGTTCGCTCGTCGTGCAGACGCCCGAGCTGATGCTCGCGACGATCGGCCTCTACGGTGCCGTGCTGTTCGCGCCCGCGCTGATCGCGAGCGCATCGACCGCGCGGCGCGCGCGAGCGTCGGAGATCGCGCGCACGCTGCGCTGGCCGGCGCTCGCCGCTCTCGTCGCTGCGCTCGCACTGCTCGCCTTCCCGGCGAGCCCCGGGCTTCACTCTGCCGGCGTCCTCTGGAACGCCGCCAAGCGCTTTCCGGCGCCGTTCGGCAGTTCGCTGCTGTTCTGGTTCCTCGTGCCGCTGGCCGGTGCGGTCCTCGCCTGGCGCTGGCAGCTGGCGCCGCGCCGCTGGCTGCTGTTCGCGTTCCTCGCGAGCTTTCTCGTGACCGCGCTCGCGATCCGCTACCCATGGCAGAAGTACGTCGATCCGTTCGCCCTGCTCGCGCTCTTCTTCACGGTGCGACGCGAGGACTTCGCGACGCTCCGCGAGCTCGCGGGCGCCGGCGTCCTTGGGCTCGCGTTCATCGCCTACGCGATCAGCTTTGTCGCCTGACCTGCGGGGATCGCCGGCGCGATGACGGTGATCGACTTCCACGCCCACTTCCTCGAGTAGAGCGTGCTCGAGGAGGCCGGCCCCCGCAGCGTCGCATCGGGCTTCGGAGCGCGCCCGATCGACCCGCCGCCCGGTACCCGCTTTGCCGAGATCCACGCGAAGATGCTCGACCCGGACCTGCAGGTCGCCGACCTCGACCGGCTCGGGATCGACAGCTCGGTGATCTCCGCGAGCCTCGTCGTCGCCGGTACCGCGTGGGCGCCGGCGAGCCAAGCGCTGGAGCTGAACCGGCGCCTGAACGACACCGCCGCCGACTGGGTATCGCGCCACCCGACACGACTGATCGGCAGTTTCACCGTGCCGCTCCAGGACATCGAGCTCTCACTTGCCGAGCTCGAGCGCGCTGTCGACGTGCTTGGCTTGCGCGTTGCCAACCTTCCCGCGCAGATCGGCGGCGCATACCTCGGAGCGCCCGCCCTGCGCCCGCTCTGGCGGACGATTGCCGAGCGTGGTCTGATCGCGTTCATCCACCCCGACGGCGTCGCCGATCCATGGTTCCAGAGCTATTCGCTGTGGAACTCGGTCGGGCAGCCGATCGAAGAGGCGAAGGTTCTCGCGTCGCTGATCTACGAGGGCGTGCTCGAGGAGTTGCCGGGACTGCGGATCGTCGTCTCGCACGGCGGCGGCTATCTGCCCCATTACTACGGCCGCCTCGACCGCAATGTGCAGAACATGCCCGACAGCGCGCGCTTCAAAGCGCCCGAGCGAGTACCTGTCGCAGCTCTACTACGACACCTGCCTCTACGACCCGGCGATGCTCGCGGCGCTGATCGACCGCGTCGGCCCCGAGCGAATCGTGATGGGAAGTGACTATCCGGTCGGTGAAGCCGATCCGGTCGGCTTCGTCGAGCGCTGCGATCGTCTCTCGGAATCCGAGCGCTCGAGCGTGCTCGGCGCGAACGCCGAGCGGCTGCTCGGTCTCGCCTGAGCTCAGGCCGGCTCGACGCTCGCCTGCGCCGCCGGCGCCTGCGCGTGCGCGTGCTCGGCCTGTGGTCGACGCGGGCTACGCAGTACCGTCAGCGCAACGAGCAGCGCCGCAGCCGCGGCGGCCGCTGCCACCGTGAAGCCGAGCTGGTAGCCGCCGGTCAGCGCGCTCGGGAGCGAGTGCCCCGATGCCGCGAGCGTCTTCGTGCGATCAGTTGCGATAGTCCCGAGCACTGCGACGCCGAGCGCACCCGCGACCTGCATCGAGACGTTGACGATCCCGGAGGCGAGCCCGGCGTCACGCGGCGGCACGTTCGCCATCGCGATCGTCAGCAGCGGCACCGACGCGGTCCCCATGCCCAGGCCGATCAGGATGAAGGCACCGAGCATCAGCGGGAAGTAGCCGCTGCTCACCGATACCTGGGTCAGGAGCGCGAGGCCGGCGATCACGCTGACGAGCGCCGGCAGCAGCACCCTCATCGGGCCGAAGCGCCCGACCAGGCGCGCCGTTATGCCCATCGAGAGGATCGCGACGATCAGTGTCATCGGCAGGAACGCGGCCCCGGTCTCCAGGGCGCCGTAGCCACGCACGTGCTCGAGGTAGAGCGCGCCCATGAAGAAGCAGCCATACATGCCGAGGAACATGCAAGAGCGGACGAGGCTCGAGCTCAGCAGGCCGCGCAATCCGAGCACGCGCAGCGGCATGATCGGATTCTTCAGGCGCGATTCGAGCCACAGGAAACCCGCGAGCATCGCCAGCGCGACGCCGCCGAGTCCGAGCGTGTGGGCCGAGCCGAGGCCGTACTGCGTCGACTTGACGATCGCGTAGATGAACAGCATCAGCCCGCCGGTCACCAGCAGCGACCCGAGCACGTCGATCCCCTGGCCAAGGCCGATCCCCTTGTTCTCCCTGACGAGCAGCATGCCGAGGACGATCGTCACGATGCCGATCGGCAGGTTGATGAAGAAGATCCAATGCCAGTTGAGCGCTTGCGTGATCGCCCCGCCGGCGAGCAGCCCGATCGAGCCGCCGCCGACGGCGACGAAGATGTAGGCGCTCATCGCCTGGGCGCGCTCCTGCGGCTCGGGGAACTCGGTCGAGATGATCGCGAGGATCACCGAGGTTGACAGCGCCCCGGAGAAGCCCTGGACGAAGCGCGCGCCGATCAGCACGCCCTGGCTGTTCGCGAGCCCGCAGACGGCCGACGCGACGGTGAAGATCACGAGGCCGACGAGGAACACCTTCTTACGACCGATCAGGTCACCGAGCCGTCCCGACATCAGCAGGAAGCCGCCGAAGGCGACCATGTAGCCGTCAAGCACCCAGGCGAGCCCGGCCTGCGTGAAGTGCAGGTCGTGCTGGATCTTCGGCAGCGCGACGTTGACGACCGTCGCGTCGAGGACGTTCATCAGCATCGCGAGGCAGACGACTACGAGCGCTATCCAGCGCCGGTTGGATGTGTGCGTGTCGGTCTCGGGCACAGGCGTCCTTGCGGATCGGGCGGTGCAACCGGACACGATAGAAGGTCGGCGACCGCGGCTTGGGGCGCCCGCCGGCGCCACCGCGCCGCTCGGCCGACGGCCTTGAAGCTGCGTTGGCATCCCTACACTTCGGCGGGCGTGTCGCCCCGTGTGCTCGTGATCGGCTTCGGTTGCGCCGGCGCGGCGGCGGCGATCGCGGCGCACGACGCCGGCGCCGAGGTAACCGTTCTGGAGAAGACGACGCCGGCGGCGGCAACTGCCGCTACTCGGGCGGCTTCCTCTTCGACCTCACCGGCCCTGACGCGATCCGCTATCCCAGCACGGCGGCGGCCTGACCGACGCGCTCGTCTTCGGTCGAATCGCTGGGCGCGCGGCCGCCCGGGCTTAGAGCGGCGCGGCGACCGCGTCCGTAAGGCGCTTGATCGTCCCGGCGTAGTCGACGTCACGCGCGCGTTCCATCTCCCAGCGTCCGATCTGGGTCGAGCCTTCGATAACGATCTTGCAGCGCTCGTAGCGGCGGACGACGAAGCGCTCCAGGGCCTCCTCGACCGTCGTCGCGCCCGCAAGCTCCTCGGCGAGCACGATCCCGTCTTCGATCGCCTGGGCGGCGCCCTGGCCGATGTGGGGCGTCGTCGCGTGCGCGGCGTCGCCGATCAGGACCACCCGACCGCGGTGCCAGGGCGGCTCGACCGGCACCGTCTCGACCGGACGCACGACGACCTGAACCGAGTCGGTGATCTCGTCCCTGACCTCCGCGATCGGACCGCCGAGTTGATCCCGTCGGCGCCGATCACGAGGTCCTAGCTGGCGCTGGTCCCGTCGCTGAGCTCGACCGCGACGCTGTCACCCTGCTGTGCGAGCGAGCTGAACGTGACGCCGGTGCGAACGTTCGCCCCCCCCAGCCAGCACAGCGTCCTGGAGAATCTTGTGCAGGCGCGTGCGGGTGAGGCCGTTCATCGAAGGAAAGGCGACGCCGGCCGGGCGCTCGAAGTCGATGTCGGCGACGACGTCTACCTCAGCGATTCCGCCGCGGCGCAGGGCGATCGCCGCGGACAGCCCGCCGATCCCGCCGCCGACCACGAGTACCCGCCGCAGCTGCGCCATTGCGCGCAGCGTACCCGAACCGCCGTTCTAGTAAGGCTGCCGCCTACTCCGTTACGGGTGCGGGGATCGCGAGCAGCGGGATCGCGCTGTGCTGCAACAGCGAGTGCGACAGCGTGCCCGCGAGCAGCTCGCGCGCACCGTGGAGGCTGCGCGTCCCCGTGATGATCAGGTCGGCGTCGAGTTCCTGCGCGGCCGTGATCACTGCCTCCCAGACGGTCGTCTTGAGCGTGGCGTTGTGGGGGCTCGCAGCGAGGCCGGCGCCCGTTGCGAGCTTCGTCCCCTCGTCGGCGAGCGAGCTCGACTGCTGCTCGACGCCGGTGTCGGCCTCGGCGATGTTCTCGCCGAGGTAGGGGGCGAGCACCGCGTAGCGGGCGACGATGTGCTCGACCGGCTCCCACACGTGGACGACCTTCGCGGTCGCACCCGGGAACAGGTGGGCGGCCACCTCGATCGCAGCCTTGGCGCGATCGGAGCCGTCGTAGCAGAGCAGCAGAGTGGGGTTTGACTCGGGCAAGGTGGTCTCCGATCGGGGCTTCGTACGCTGGCCTGCTTCACGTTATCTGAGCGCCTCGGCGGGCCTCGGTTGCTGAGTCTCTGTGCGACTCACAGAGAGAAAGAACAAGTATTGGACGTTTTACGGGAGTGGACGTACTCTGACTTCTCCCTCTCCTCCGTGCAGAGCCTCCGTGACAGCAGTTCCGTCCCGGGGGCTTTGCACTTTAAGCTCCGCGTCCAATACGGTTGTGATTGGTCCAGCGACTCACAGAGAGAAGAAACAAGTATTGGACGTTTTACGGGAGTGGACGTACTCTGACTTCTCCCTCTCCTCCGTGCAAAGCCCCCGTGAGCAGTTCCCACATCCCGGGGGCTTTGTACTTTAAGCAGTCGGCTCGTAGTCCGGCGCGGCGACGCGCAGGAAGGCATCGCGAACTGCGGAGCGGGTATCCGAGCGCCATGCGAGCGCAAGCTCGATCTCGGGCGATGGATCCGCGAGCGGCCGAAAGCTGATCCCCGCCCGCTCGGCCTCGGCGACCGACGCCGGCACGAGCGAGACGCCGAAGCCGCTCGCGACGAGGCCGAGGATCGTCTGCATCTCCGCGACCTCGAGGACATCGGTCGGCATCCCGCCGGCGCCGCGCATCACCGTCGCGAGTGAGGCGAAGAGTCCGGGAGCCTCACGACGGCGCAGGATCACGAAAGTCTCGCCGCGCAGATCGGCGGCGCGCAGCTTGCTCTTTGGCGCGAGCGGATGTGAATCGGGCACCGCGACGACGAGCTGCTCGCGCAGGATGACGAGCTGCTCGAGGTCCGCGGCCAACTCGGAGCTCGTCAGCGGCCCGCGGATCACGCCGATGTCGATCCGCCCGGCAGCGAGTGCCGCGAGCTGCTCGGTCGTCTGCAGCTCGCGCAGGCGCAGGTCAACGTCGGGGTAGCGGTCGCGGAACTCGCGCAGCAGCGCCGGCAGCGTCGGGCTGAAGGTCGCCGAGCCGACGAAGCCGACGCGCAGCGCCCCGAGCTCGCCGGCGGCGACGCGGCGCGCGTTGTCGGCCGCGCGATCGGTCGCCTCGAGGATCGCGCGCGCGTCCTCGAGGAAGGCGCTTCCGGCAGGTGTCAGCTCGACGCGGCGGCGGTTGCGCTCGAACAGCGCGACCCCGAGCTCACGCTCGAGCGCGCGGATCTGCTGGGAGAGCGGTGGCTGGGAGATGTGCAGGCGCTCGGCAGCGCGGTGGAAATGGAGCTCCTCCGCGACGGCGACGAAATACCGCAAATGACGCAACTCCATCGGCCGCAGCCTACGCCGAGCGCGCAACCGTGGACAATGTAGATCGAGGGAGCGGCCCCGGCACGCCTCCACCAGCAGATGCAAGCGACCAAGAACCAACCCGAGCCCACGACGAGTGCGCTGGCCACGACCAACGCGCTCGAGATCTTCGCCGACGTCCTCGCTCAGAGCGAGGAGGAAGGGCTCGGAGACGACTTCTACAGTCGCCTCTGCGAGGCGATCACACGCTGTACGGCGATGCGCCGGATCGTGATCTTCCGCTACGACTCGGCGCGGCGGCGGGTCCACGCGGCGGGCAGCTACGGCGTCGACCTCAGCACCTTTGCCGACTACTTCTTCACCGCGGAGTCGGCTCCGATCGCGATCCGGGCGCTTGCTGAGGACCGCGTCTTGGAGATCTCGAGCGAGCTCAGCGCGCAGCTACCTGCCGAATACATCGACCGCCTCGGCGCCCACAGCGTCGTCGTCACACCGATCTCCGCGCGCGGTCGCTGGATGGGAGTGATCCTGTCCGACCGCGGCGATGACGAGGCGACACTGACCGCTGGCGAGCGCGAGGTGCTGTGGATCCTCGGCAAGATGGCGGCGCTCGCCGCGATGGCTCGCGCCGCCACGCGCCAGTACGAGCGCGCGGCTCAGCTCGAGGCGCGGATCGACCTCGCCCGCGAGCTGCACGAGAGCGTGATCCAGCGTCTCTTCGGCGTCTCGCTGGCGCTGTCGAGCGAGCACGCGCTGGACGACGCGGCGCGCCGGCGCTGCGCTGATGAGCTCCAGCAGGCCCTCGGCGAGCTGCGCAGCGCGATCCAGCGCCCCCTCGGGCGCTCGCTGCCCCAAACCAAGACGACGCTGCGCGAGGAGGTTGCGCGGCTGCGCGTCGAGCACCCCGACCTCGGCATCGAGGTCGATCCGCCCGACGGCGATCTCGAAGTGCCCGCCGAGCTCGAGCCGCTCGCGCAGTCGGTGCTCGCGGAAGCCGTCCGCAACGCCCACAAGCACGCGCAGGCAACGCGGGTCGGCGTCCACACCGAGCTTGGCGATGGCGCCTTCGTTCTCGAGCTGACAAACGATGGCGTCGGCGGCAAGCCTGCAGGGATCGCGGGCATGGGGCTCCGGCTCGCGGGCTTCGAGGCGCTCCAGGCTGGTGGCTTGCTCGAGTTCGGTGCGCGCGACGGCGACCGCTGGCAGGTCCGCCTCGTCGTGCCGCACGGGGACTCCCGTTGAGCACCGCGGACGAGCTGCTCGATGCCGCCGATTCGGAGACCCAGCTCCGCATCCTGATTGTCGACGACCACGATGTCGTGCACTGGGGCTTCCGGTTGATGCTCGCGAACCAGCCGTGGGTCGAGCGCTGCATAAGCTCGCGCAACGCCGCCGAGGCCTATGCCCTGGCGGCGCGCTTCAAGCCGCACGTCGCGCTCGTCGATCTCTTCATCGGCGAGGAGTCGGGACCGGAGATCTGTGCTCAATTGCGACAGCGCTCGCCCGAGACGAACATCCTGCTGATCTCGGGAGCTGGACGGATCTCGCCCGGTGCAGCAAAGGCGGCTGGTGCCTCCGGCTTCATCCCCAAGGACTGGGGCGCCGCCGACATCTCGCGCGCGGTCCGGATGGTCGGCCTCGGGATGACAGTCTTCCAGCCACAGGTCGACGTTGAAACGACGCTGCTCTCACCTCGCGAGCGCGAGGTGCTCGACCTGATCGCCGGCGGATCGACAAACCGCGAGATCGCCGCTGCGCTTCACCTCTCACCGCACACGATCAAGGAGCACACGAGCAGCCTGTACCGCAAACTCGGTGCGCGCAACCGCGCCGAGGCGGTTCAGCGCGCCCAGCGACTCGGTCTTTCCGAATGAGCGCTGCGTCTATCATGCGGGCCGGGTTTGGCCGGCCCCGAGCCCCGCGAGGCCCCCTGCGCCCATGACAAACCGTGTTGCAATCATCGCCGGAGGCGGCCCAGCGGGCCTGACGGCGGCACTCGAGCTGCTCGACAAGACAGATGTCGTGCCGATCGTCTACGAGGCGGAGTCGCTCGTCGGCGGGCTCGCGAGAACCGTCAACCACAACGGCAACCGGATCGACATCGGCGGTCACCGCTTCTTCTCCAAGAGCAGCCGCGTGATGGACTGGTGGGCCGGGATCCTGCCGCTGCAGCGGTTGGAGGACCCGCTCGACAGTGGCTGGATCGGCGGCGGCGAGGCGAGCGGTCCCGACCCCGAACAGGTCGAACTGGTGATGTTGTTGCGCGAGCGCCGCTCGCGGATCATGTACCTGCGGCGGATGTTCGACTACCCGGTCAGCTTGAACGGGACGACGATCCGCAACCTCGGTTTGGTGCGGATGGCGCGCATCGGCGCCAGCTACATTCGCGCCCGCGTGCAGCCGATCCGCGACGAGGTCTCACTCGAGGACTTCATGATCAACCGCTTCGGGCGCGAGCTCTACGCGACGTTCTTCGAGGACTACACCGAGAAGGTCTGGGGCGTGCCCGCCAGCAAGATTAAGGCCGACTGGGGTGCGCAGCGGATCAAGGGCCTGTCAGTCTCGCGCGCCCTGGCGCACGCCGCGAAGAGCCTCCTGCGCAGCGTGCGCCCCGGGAGCAAGCGCGACATCTACCAGCGCGAGACCGAGACAAGCCTGATCGAGCGCTTCCTTTACCCCAAGCGTGGGCCCGGTCAGCTGTGGGAGGAGGTGACGCGAAGGATCCGTGAGCGCGGCGGCGAGGTGTGCCTCGCCAGCACGGTGACGGCGTTCCACGCTGACGGCGAGCGGATCGTCGCGGTCTCGATCCGCGACTCCGACGGCAATGTGACTCGCGTCGAGGGCGACTACTTCTTCTCGACGATGGCGATCCGCGACCTCGTCGCCGGGCTCGACGCGGAGGTGCCCGAACACGTCCGCGAGGTTGCTGCCGGGCTTGTCTACCGCGACTTCATCACCGCCGGGGTCCTGCTACGGGCCGGTGGCAAGCTTGGCGCGATGACCGACAACTGGATCTACGTGCAGGAGCCCGACGTCAAGGTCGGGCGCCTCCAGATCTTCAACAACTGGAGCCCTTACCTCGTTGCCGACCCGGACACGGTCTGGGTCGGAATGGAGTACTTCGCCGACGAGGGCGATGAGCTCTGGTCGCTACCCGACGAGGAGTTCGCACAGTTCGCGATCGGCGAGTTGGTATCGCTCGGGCTGGTCGACCGCGACGACGTGCTCGACCACACCGTGCTCCACGTGCCGAAGGCCTATCCCGCCTACTTCGGCACCTATGAGAGCTTCGACGTGCTGCGCGAGTACATCGACCGCTTCGCCAACCTGTTCCTGGTCGGCCGCAACGGGATGCACCGCTACAACAATCAGGACCACTCGATGCTGACGGCGATGGTGGCGGTGGAGAACATCGCCGCCGGGATCGAGACGAAGGACAACATCTGGTCGGTCAACGTCGAGCACGAGTACCACGAGACGAAGCAGGCCGACGGCGGCGAGGTCGAAGCCTCGGCCGGGCTGGCTTGAGCGCCCCGGAGCCTGACCACACCCCCCGTTTGGGGGGGTTTGATCCCCTCGCTCGGGTGGACCTCGATGCGCGGCGTGTATCGCCGGCCCGCAATCTGCGTAGATCCCTGCATGGGCACGGCTGAGGGGGAGACGCGGTGACGGCCACGACCACACAGCTCCAGTCGCTGACGGAGCCGACGCCGACGACGCACGCCGGGATCGTCGGCCTCGGTGCGGCGCTGCCCGAGCGTGTCGTCGCGAACGCCGAGGTCGCGGCGCAGGTTGGCGTGTCCGAGGAGTGGATCGTCAAGCGGACGGGAATCCGCGAGCGCCGCTACGCCGATCCGCGATCGAAGCTCGCCACGCTCGCCGCGGAAGCCGGCCTTGCCGCGCTCCGTGACGCCGGCATCGCGGCCGGCGAGATCGACCTCGTGCTCGTGGCGAGCTGCAGCCAGGACTCGATCATGCCCAACGCTGCGCCGGTCGTCGCGTATCAGCTCGGAGCGAGCGGGGCCGGCGCCTTCGACATCGGCAGTGCCTGCACCGGGTTCGTCTCGGCACTGGCGACGGCGCGCGGGATGCTGCTGACTGGCGGCGCCCGTAACGCGCTGGTGATCGGTGCCGAGATCCTCTCCCGGCACGTCGACCCGCGCGATCGCAACACCGCCGCGTTGTTCGGCGACGGCGCTGGCGCCGTCGTCTGCTCGGCGGGTGGCCCCGGGGTGATCGGGCCGGTCGTGCTCGGCAGCGACGGTGCGCGCAGCGAGCTGATCTACGCCGACCGCGACAGCGGGATCCTCGGCATGGACGGCCACGGGACCTTCAAACAGGCAGTCACGCGCCTTGCCCAGGGCACTGTCGACGCGTGTGAGCGCGCCGCTGTCGCGCTCACCGAGATCGACCTGTTCATCTACCACCAAGCCAACAGCCGGATCCTGAAGACGCTCTCGGAGCATCTGGCGCTGCCGGCGGAGAAGGTACTCGAGGCGATCGCCGGCGTCGGCAACACCTCGGCTGCGAGCATTCCGCTCGCGCTCGCGGCGGCCCGCCGCGAAGGCAGGCTCCATCCCGGCATGCGGATCCTGCTCGCCGGCGCCGGCGCCGGGTTCACCTGGGGCGCCTGCGTGATCGATTGGGGGATCACGTGAGCGGCGCGGATCACCAACGCCCGGAGGCTGCATGCGCCCTCGTCACCGGCGCCTCGCGCGGGATCGGCGCCGCGATCGCGCTGGCGCTCGCCGCCGACGGTTGGCCGGTCGCGGTCAACTATCGAAGTGGTGCCGACGGTGCCGCAGCGACGGTCAAGGCGATCGAGGACGCCGGCGGCAGGGCGATCGCGCTCCAGGGTGACGTCGCCGATCCGGCGGTGCCCGCACGGCTTGTCGAGGCGGTCCACGAGCAGCTCGGAGCGATCGGCGTGCTCGTCAACAACGCTGGGCTGCGCGCCGACGGGCTGGCGCTGTCGCTGAGCGACGAGGACTGGCAGAGCGTGCTCGACACGAATCTCGGCGGCACCCACCGGATGACGCGCGCCGTGCTGCGCGAGATGATCCGCGCGCGCTACGGCCGGGTCATCAACATCGCCTCGGTGGTCGGGCCACGCGCGAACGCGGGCCAGGCAAACTACGCCGCGTCGAAGTCCGCCGTGATCGCGTTCACCAAGACCGCGGCGGTCGAGGTCGCGCGCCGCGGCGTCACAATCAATGCGGTTGCCCCGGGGCTGATCGCGACCGACATGACCGAAGGCATCCCCGACGCGCTCGCCGAGCGGATCCCGGCCCAGCGCGCTGGCACGCCCGAGGAGGTTGCCGCCGCCGTTGTCTTTCTCGCCTCCGACGCCGCGGGCTATATCACCGCCGCAACCCTGTACGTCGACGGCGGGCTTTCCGCCTGACCAAAGCGAAAGGAAGCAGATGACACAACCCACCATCGACCAGATCGAGAAGGTGATCACCGACTCGCTCGTAACCTTCGGGGCCGACCCCGATGCGATCTCGCGTGACGCCGAGCTCGAGGCGCTCGACGTCGACTCGCTCGACCTCGCCGAGCTCTCGCAGATCCTCGAGGAGCAGTTCGGTGTCGAGCTGACAGCAGCCGACGTCGCCGAGATCAAGACCGTCGGCGATGCGATCGACCTCGTCGCCGAGCGCGCCAAGTGAAGCAGGTGGTTGTCACCGGCGTCGGCGCGGTCACGCCACTCGGCGTCGGAGCCGCCACGCTGCACGAGCGCTGGGCGGCAGGCGTCTGCGCGATCAAGGACGGCGAGGGTCGCTGCGACGAGTTCGTCGCGACCGACCACTTCACCGTCAAGGAGGCCCGCCGGGCCGATCGGTTTGCCCAGCTCGTGCTCGTTGCCAGCCGCGAGGCGCTCGCGGACGCCGGCTGGGCCGACGATCTGCCCTACGACTCGCGGCGCATCGGCGCGATCATCGGCACCGGCATCGGCGGCATCGGCACGATCGAGGCGAACGACCGAACCCTGATCGAGCAGGGCCCGAAGCTCGTCTCCCCGCTCGCCGTGCCGTTGATGATGGGCAACGCGGGAGCCGCGGCCGTCAGCATGCGTCACGGCTTGCGCGGGCCGAGCTACGGTGTCGTCTCGGCCTGCGCCGCCGGGACCCACGCGATCGGGTCGGCGATGCGCGCGATCCAGTACGGCGACGCAACCGCCGTGGTCGCCGGCGGCACCGAGGCGGCGCTGACCCCGCTTTCACGTGCCGCCTTCGCCGCCGTCGACGCGCTGTCACCGACGGGAATCTCGCGCCCCTTCGACGTCCGCCGTGACGGCTTCGTGATGGGCGAAGGCGCCGGTGTCCTGGTCCTCGAAGACGCCGAGGCTGCCCACGCCCGCGGTGCGCGCATCCTCGCGACGATCCGCGGCTACGGTGCTACCTCCGACGCCTTTCACATAACCGCCCCGCCGCCCGACGGCGAAGGCGCAGCGGCGGCGATCACGCGCGCGCTCGAGGACGCAGACGTCACCCCCGACCAGCTCGTGTACGTCAACGCGCACGGCACCTCGACCCCGATCAACGACCGCGCCGAGACGGCCGCCCTGAAGAGCGCGCTCGGTGAGCGGGCACGCACGGTCCCGATCTCCTCCACCAAATCGGCGATCGGCCACCTCCTGGGAGCTGCCGGGGCTGTCGAGGCAGTGGCAACTATCCTCGCCCTCAGAGCGCGCGTGTTGCCGCCAACGCTGGGGCTCGAACAGCCCGATCCAGAGCTCGATCTCGACTACGTTCCGCTCGTGTCGCGAGAGCTGGTCGTCGCAGACGGCAAACTGCTCGCGATAAGCAATTCATTCGGCTTCGGCGGTCACAACGCCGTGCTGTGTCTGGAGGCCACATGACGATGGCGCCTGCTGCCCCACCCACCGAGCAACGCCTGACGCCGCTCGAGCGGCTCGAGGTTCTGTGTGATCCCGACTCGCTCAACCTGCTGCGGACGGACGTTCGCTCGCGCCGGATGGGGGACAAGGCTCGCGCCGGCGATGGTGTGCTCGGCGCGACCGGACGCGTCGACGGGCGCCCTGTCGCCTGCTTCGCACAGGACGCCTCGTTTGCCGGCGGCTCGCTCGGCGAGGCGCATGCCGACACCGTCGTCTCGGTGCTCGCGCTTGCCGAGCGCACGCTGGTGCCCGTGATCGGCTTCGTCGAGTCGGCCGGTGCGCGCATGCAGGAGGGTCTGGCCGCGCTCAGCGGCTACGGCCGGATCTTCAACCACCACGTCGCGCTGTCGGGTCGCGTACCACAGATCTCGGTGATCTGCGGCGCCTCGGCCGGTGGCGGCTCCTACGCACCGGCGCTGACCGACTTCGTGATCATGACCGAGACAGCGAGCATGTTCCTGACGGGGCCGGGTGTTGTCGCGGCGGTGACCGGCGAGGACGTGACCGCGCTCGAGCTGGGCGGCCACAAGGTGCACGAGCGCAACGGCGTCTGCCATCTTGTCGCGCCGACCGACGAGGATGCTGCGCTTCTGGCCCGCGACCTGCTCGACTACCTGCCCCAGAACAGCGACGCGCCGCCGACCCCATGGCCCGTTGTCGACGCGCTCGGCATCGCGCCCGACAGCTTCGTCCCGGCGCAGGAGCGCAAGGTCTATGACATCCGTGACCTGGCCCGCTCGCTGCTCGACGGCGGGCGGCTGCTCGAGATATCGCCGCGCTACGCGCGCAACGTCGTCTGCGCATTCGGACGACTCGAGGGCCGCTCGATCGGGATCGTCGCCAACCAGCCGCGCTATCTCGGCGGCGTGCTCGACAGCGACGCGAGCCAGAAGGCGGCGCGCTTCGTGCGGACCTGCAATCTGTTTCGGATCCCGCTGCTCGTGCTTGTCGACACCCCGGGCTTCCTGCCGGGCACGAAGCAGGAGAAGCTCGGCGTGATCCGGCACGGCGCGAAGCTCGTTCACGCGTTCGCCGAATGCACGGTTCCGCGCGTCACTGTGCTCATCCGCAAGGCCTTCGGCGGCGCCTTCATCGCGATGAACAGCAAGGAGCTCGGCGCCGACTTCGTCTACGCCTGGCCGACGGCACAGCTCGGCGTGATGGGGGCGGCGCAGGCAGTCGACATCATCCATCGACGCGAGATCGCCGCTGCCGCCGATCCGGCGATCGCGCGGGCAGAGTTTGCCGCCACGTACGCCGACGAGCATCTACACCCGGGTACAGCGAGCGCCGAGGGCCACGTCGACGACGTGATTCAGCCTGGCGAGACGCGCGAGCGTGTATCCGCCGCACTGCGGGCGCTCGATTCGGTGCCGCCGCGGCGCCGCCCACTCGGCAACATTCCGCTGTGATGCTCGATGGCAAGCGACTGCTGATCACCGGTGTCCTGACGCGCGGTTCGATCGCGTTCGAGGTCGCGCGGCAGGCGCAGGAGCTGGGTGCGGAGATCGCGCTGACAGGGTTTGGCCGTGCGCGACGGCTGACCGAGCGCGCCGCCAAGCATCTGCCGATCCCGCCCGACGTGCTCGAGCTCGACGTCAACAATCCCGCCGACCTGACCGCTGTCGCGCAGGAGATCTCGCGCCGCTGGGGCTCGCTCGACGGGGTGCTGCACGCGATCGCGTTCGCGCCCGCCGACGCGCTCGGCGGCGGCTTCCTCGACACGCCGGCGCAGAGCGCGATCACCGCTTTCGAGACGAGCGCTTTCTCGTTCAAGGCGCTCGCCGCCGCGCTGGCGCCGGCGCTCGCCGCCGCCGACGGCGGCGCTTCGGTCGTCGGTCTCGACTTCGATGCAAGCGTCGCCTGGCCTGTCTACGACTGGATGGGGGTAGCGAAAGCGGCGCTCGAGAGTGTGTCGCGCTACCTCGCGCGCGACCTCGGTCCGCGCGGGATCCGTGTGAATCTCGTGTCGGCGGGACCGATCGAGACGATCGCCGCGGGTGGGATACCGGGCTTTGACACCCTCGCGGCGCTCTGGCGCAAAGGCTCGCCGCTGGGCTGGGACACGAGCGACGCGGGACCGGTCGCCGCCGCGGTCTGCTTCCTGCTGTCCGATCTGTCCCGCGCGATCACCGGCGAGATCGTCCACGTCGACGGCGGCTTCCACGCGATGGGGGCGCCGCTCGGTGAGTGAGACCGTCCTGCTGACGGGCGCGACCGGCTTCCTCGGTATGGAGGTCCTCGCGCGGCTGATCGAGCGCGACGACGTCGAGGTGATCTGCCTCGTCCGCGCACCGTCGACGCAGGCGGCGAAGGCTCGGATCGACGATCTATATGCGCAGCTCTACGACGAGCCGCCGCCGGGCGTCGCCCGCGTCAGCGTCGTCGCCGGCGATGTGTCGGTCGATGGCCTGGGGCTGAGCGACAGTGATCGCGACGAGCTACTTGCCCGAGTCAGCGCGATCGTCCATTGTGCGGCGTCGATCTCATTCGATCTGCCGATCGAGACAGCGCACGAGACGAACACCGTGGGGCCGGTGCGGATGCTCGAGCTTGCCCGTGAGCTCGCCGACCGCGGGGGTCTGCGCCGCCACGTTCACGTCTCGACGGCTTACGTCGCCGGGCGCCACCAGGGCCACTTCAGCGAGTCCGACCTCGACGTCGGGCAGGGCTTCCGCAACACCTACGAGCAGTCGAAGTTCGCGGGCGAGCAGGCGATCGCAAAGGCCGCCGGAGATCTGCCGCTCGTCGTAGCTCGGCCGAGCATCGTCGTCGGTGACAGCCGAACCGGCTGGACGCCGGTCTTCAACGTCATCTACTGGCCGCTGCGCGCGTTCTCGCGTGGCCTGATGGATGAGGTCCCGGTCGATCCTCTGGGAGTCGCCGACATCGTCTCGATCGACTACGTGGCGGAGGCGCTGATCACGCTGCTCGAGCTGGACGAGGTCAGTGGGAACGTCCACCTCGTTGCGGGCTCCAGCGCAATCACCAACCGGGAGCTGATCGAACTTGCCTGCCGTCAGTTCGATCGCCCGCCGCCGCGGCTCGTCGCCCACGCCGATTCAACCCCCGACCAGGCCGCTGTCTACCTGCCTTATTTCGGGATCGAGGCGACGCTCGGCGACGATCGCGCGCGGGCGCTGTTCGCCCCGCTCGGGCTTGCGCCGACGCCGCTGCCTGCCTACTTCACGCGGATCATCGACTATGCCGAGCGCGCGAGCTGGGGCAAGAAGCAGCTGACCCGCCAGGCCGCCGCAGCTGCTGCCCTCTCGGGGTAGAAAGAGAATCGGCGGGGACGCGATGAACGCGCCCCCGCCGATCCGAGGGGAGGAGAGGTACTACTTCTGACGGCGGGATATGAGGCCGTCAGCCTGGCCCGGCCTGTCACCTCTCGGACAAGGCCGAACGTACGCTTGGACAGCTGACTACTTGTATGTAAGTATACAGCCGTGGCTGACATGCGAATCCTCCGTTCGCAGCGGCTGAGCGCCGGCTCCGCCGGTCGCCAGGTCTACACGACGCTGCGCGAGGCGATAATCGCTGGTGAGCTCGAGCCCGGCCAGCGGATCTCCGAGAACGAGCTGACGGTTCGCCTTGGCGTCAGCCGCACGCCGATTCGCGAAGCGCTGGCGCGCCTGCGCGACGAGCGGTTCGTCGACGTGATCCCACAGCTTGGAACCTACGTCACGCGGATCAGTACCGGTGCCGTGGAGGACGCGCAGTTCGTCCGTGAGGCGCTCGAGTGCGCTGCCGTGCGGATCGCCGCCGAACACGCGGACGCTGCCGACATCGCCGCGCTCGAAGGCCTCGTCCGCCGGCAGCGGGAGGTGGTAGCGCACGCCGACTTCGAGCGCTTCGCCGTCCTTGACGACGAGTTCCATGCGGCAATCTGCGAGCTCAGCGGCCGCGGCTTTGCCTGGGAGGTAGCGCAGCGCGCAAAGGGCCACCTCAGCCGCGTTCGCCGCCTCAGTCTTCCCCAGCCCAACTATCTCGGCGAGATGGTGGCCGAGCACCACGAGGTGCTCGACGCGTTGCGCCGTAACTCGCCGGATCAGGCCGAGGCGGCGCTGCGCCACCACCTGCGGATGGTGCTCTCTGCGATCCCGGTGATCCGTGCCCAGCATCCCGACTACTTCGAGGAGGAGTATCCCTGATGGAGATCCCGACCCCGGTCCTCAGCGAGCTCTACGAGCAGATGCTGCTGATCCGTTTCTTCGAGACCGAAGCGGAGCGCGAGTACAAGGCAGCCCTGATCGGCGGCTACTGCCACCTCTCATCGGGCCAGGAGGCGGCAACTGTCGGCACGACCCACGCCCTCGAGTCCGGCGATCTGCTCGTCACCGGCTATCGCTGCCACGGCTTCGCGCTCGCGCGCGGCGTCCCTCCCGAGTCGGTCATGGCCGAGCTCTTCGGCCGCGCCAGTGGCTGCGCCCACGGGCGGGGAGGCTCGATGCACCTGCTGGATGTAAGCCGCGGGTACTACGGCGGCTGGGGGATCGTCGCTGGTCAGCTGCCGATCGCGACCGGCCTCGCGCTCGGCCTCGTACGCCAGAAGCGACATCAGATGGTGCTCTGCGAGCTCGGCGATGGCGCGGTCAACATGGGCGCCTGGCATGAGTCGCTGAACCTCGCTGCGGTCTGGCGCCTGCCGGTCGTCTTCCTTGTCATCAACAACGAGTACGGGATGGGAACCAGCGTCCAGCGTGCGTCCGCGGTGACCGACCTGCACATGCGCGCCGCCGCTTACGGAATGAACTCGGAGCGGGTCGACGGTGACGACCTCGGTGCAGTGCTCGAGGCCTCGACGAAGTTGATGGCTACTGCGCGCGAGGAACGGACCCCTGCCGTACTCGAGCTCGTCACCTACCGCTACCGCGGACACTCGGTAGCCGACCCGGGCCTTGCCTACCGCACGCCCGATGAGATCGCCGAGCACATCGCCAAGGACCCGCTCAACCGCGTCCGCACGCTCCTATCTGCGGCAGGCATGAGCGACGGCGAGTTCGACGAGCTGGAGGTAAACGCCCAGGGCAAGGTTGCCGCGGCGGTCGAATGGGCGCGGGCCGACGCCGCGCCTGAGGTGAGTGAGCTTGCGAAGGGGATGTACGCGCCCGGCAGCGCCGCGCAATTTGCGCGGATGCTCGCCGGCGCGCCTTACGGGGAGCGAGAGCTCGTGTTTGCAGGAGGTCTTGGTCAATGAGCACTGTCGAGACGGCGCCGCCACCGGCGCCCGTAGATCCGCAGGAATCAGAGGTAATGACTTACCGCGAGGCCTTGCGACTCGCCCTGCGCGAGGAATTGAGCCGCGATGAGCGCGTCTTCATCATGGGCGAAGAGGTCGGCGTCTTCGAGGGGGCCTACAAGGTCACCGCCGGACTGCTCGCGGAGTTCGGCGACGAGCGCGTCCGGGACACTCCGATCTCCGAGGAGGGCTTCGTCGGCGCGGGGGTCGGCGCGGCGATGCTTGGCGAGCGCCCGGTCGTCGAGATCATGACGATCAACTTTCTCCTCGTCGCGATGGACCAGGTCGTGAACCACGCGGCGAAGATCGGCGCGATGTTCGGCGGCGAGGTCCGCTGCCCGCTCGTGATCCGAACCCCGAACGGGGCCGGCAACCAGCTGACGGCACAGCACTCGCAATCCTTCGAGGGTTGGTTCGCGGCGACGCCGGGGCTCAAAGTCGTCGCGCCCGCGACGCCGGCCGACGCCAAAGGGTTGCTGAAGGCGGCGATCCGTGACGACGACCCGGTGCTCGTGATCGAGAACCTCGCGATCTATAAGGAGCGCGGCGAGGTCCCGCTCGACCCCGACTTCCTGACGCCGATCGGGCTTGCGAACGTTGCCCGCGTCGGCAGCGACATCACGCTCGTCGCCCACTCCTACGCGACCGTGCGCGCGCTGCACGTCGCCGAGCGCCTTGCACAAGAGCACGGTGTCGAGGCCGAGGTCGTGGATCTGCGATCGCTGCGCCCGCTCGACGTCGACACCGTCGCAGAATCCGTCGCCAAGACCTCGCGCGCCGTCTGTATCGAGGAGGGATGGCCGAGCTACGGCGTCACCGCCGAGCTGGCGGCCCGGATCCAGAAGGTCTGCTTCGACGACCTCGATGCTCCGGTCGAGCGGGTCGGCATGGCCGAGGTCCCGTTGCCCTATGCCAAGGAGCTCGAGCTCGCGGCGATGCCGGGCGAGGACCGGATCGAGGCGGCGGTGCTCTCCACGCTAGGCTTGCGCGGGTGACCGACATCATCATGCCGCGCCTCTCCGACTCGATGGAGGAGGGCACGATAATCAAGTGGCTGAAGCAGCCGGGCGACGCCGTCAAGACTGGCGACTCGCTGGCCGATATCGAGACCGATAAGGCAACCGTCACCTACGAGGCTGACGGCGACGGCTTTCTCCAGATCGTCGCGCAGGAGGGCGACACGTTGCCGATCGGCGCGACGATCGCCCACCTGGTGGCTGACGCCGAGTCGGCGCTCGCAGCGCCTGAACCGCCGCACGGCGCGCCGGTGGATGGAGAGCCCGAGCCCGAGCGCGAGCTCGTGAGCGTCGGGGGTCCGCCCGAGCCGGCCGCCGCGGCTCCGGCAACCGCGCCGGCGCCGGCGCGCCCGGGTCAGCGGCTCAAGGCCTCGCCGGTCGCTCGGCGAATCGCTGTCGAGCTCGGCGTCGACCTCGCCGTGCTGAGCGGCAGCGGGCCCGACGGTCGGATCGTCAAGGCCGACGTGATCGCCGCCGGTGACGTGACCGCGGCTGGTCTCAGCGATGCGCCGGCGGTTGCACTCAGCGCGCCGTCTGATGCCACCGGCGCGAAGGGCGCGGTCACGGTCGTCGAGCTCTCGCGCACGCAGCAGCTGATCGCACGGCGGATGGCCAGTGCCAAGGCGACCGTGCCCGAGTTCCAGGTCACCGTCGAGGTTGATGCGGAGGCGGCACTCGAGCTGCGCGAGCAGCTGCGCAATACCGCCTCGCCGCTCCCTTCGGTCAACGACCTGATCGTGAAGGCCTGCGCGCTCGCGCTGCGCCAGCACCCGAACGTCAACGGCGCCTACGTCGACGGTCACTTCGAGCAGTACGCGCGCGTCAACGTCGGCGTCGCGGTTGCCGGGGAGGGCACGCTGGTCGTCCCCACCGTCTTCGATGCCGATGCAAAGTCGCTGGTCGAGATCGCCGCGCAGACGAGGGCGCTGGCGAGTCAGGTGCGCGATGGCAGCGTCGCTCCCGCCGACCTCGCCGGCGGCACCTTCACCGTCTCGAATCTCGGCATGCTCGGCGTGGCGCGCTTCACGGCCGTCATCAACCCGCCACAGGCCGCCATCCTGGCGGTCGGCGCGGCTGGCCCGCGCGCCGTCGTCGGTGCGGACGGGACAATCAGCGTGCGGCGTGTGATGGAACTGACGATCTCGGCCGATCACCGGATCGTCTACGGCGCCGAAGCGGCGGAGTTCCTCGCGACGGTGCGCAAGCGCCTCGAGCGCCCCGCAGTGCTCCTGCTCTAGGCGACGAACCGCATAGAGCCGCTCGGCGACGCTTGATCAGTGGCCGGTGGCGCCGCTGGCAGTACCAGTGAGCGCTCCGCTGCTTCCGCTCGCGCCGCTGGGGCCGTGCGGCTGATCATCAGTCGAGCCGGACGCGACGCTCGCCACGCTCGCGGTCGGTCCGGTTGCACCGGCAGTCTCGGTGACGGGCGGCTGGGCGTTGCTGGTCGGGCTGACCGGGGGAGCAGTCGGGGGTGTCGAGTCGGCACCTGGGGCAGTGCCGTCGGTTGCGCCAGTCGCACCGGTCTCGCCGCTGGCCCCGGTTGTGCCACTGGCGCCGCTCGTGCCGCTGGCGCCGCTCGTGCCGCTAGCGCCCGTCAGACCGCTGTCACCGGTGCTGAGGATTCCTGCCACGGCCGTTGTGTCGCCGCCGGCCGACGGACCCGCGAGCCCCGCCCCGCCAGCCGTCGACGCGGGCCCGACGGTCGCACCGGTGGTCGCGGTGATCTGCGCTGCGTCGGGCGGAAGCTGGGCCGTTGGTCCCGGTGTCCGCGCCGGGCCTTTGACGGCATCGATCGCCGCGGGGCCCGCCGTGCCGATGATCGCTGCAGTGGCAACCACTGCAGCGACCTTCGCCGCTGTCACCGCAGTGACGCCGCCGATCAGCCCGCCGCTGCCGCCGGCCACGGCCCCACCGGCGCCGACCGCGCCGCCACCGGCGACGGCCCCACTGGTGCCGGCAGCGCCACCGCCGGCCAGGCTGCTGCCACTGCCGGCGCCGCTACCGAAGCTGAAGAGTCCCGCGATCTTTGCCAACGGGCCGATCGGGACGAGCGCGGCAAGACGCTTGTGCAGGCCGCGCAGCTCGCGGTGGTAGGTCTTGCACGCGTCGCATTCGCTCAGGTGGCGGCGGCAGCGGGCGTTCATGCGAACGCCTCGGTCCGAGGACTCGGCGAGGTCGAGCTGAATCTCATCGCAGGGCGTGTCGCGCGCCAGCTTGAGATCGAGCAGCCCGGTGCGGGCGCGCAGCAGCAGCGACTTGACAGCCGGGACGGAGACTCCCAGCGCGTCGGCGAGCTCCTGATAGCTGAGTCCCTGCAACTCGCGCATCAGGAGCGCGGAGCGCTGCGGCACCGGCAGCTTCCGCACGTCTGCCATCAGGCGCGCCGTCGTCGCGCTGCGCTCGGCAACCAGTGAGGGGTCCTGCGACGCCGAGGGCGAGGCGATCGCAGGCCGCGCGTCGATATCGAGCGCCGTCGGTATCGGCAGCGGGCGGCGCAACTCATCGATGCATCGGTTGTGCGCGATCCGGTAGAGCCAGGCGCGCAGCATGACCGGACGGTTGCTCGCGCGCAGTGAGTTGAAGGCGCGTATGAAAACGTCTTGCATCGCGTCCTCGGCATCGCCGCTGTTGCCACGGAGCATCTGGCGGGCATAGGCCAGCAGCCGCGCGTGGTAGCGGTCATGGATCACGCGGAACGCATCGTCCGACCCCGCGCGGAACAGCGAGACGAGCTGCTCATCGCTGCGGACGCGCAGCAATGTCGCCGAGAGCGGCACTCGGCCGGACGCTGATCCTGGGAGGGCTGAGGCTTCCACGCAAATGGATCGGTTTAGGACCCGGCACCGACTCTAACGCCTGATCTGACGCGAAGTTCCGGTATCCGTGCTCCACGATAGGCTCGCGCACGATGCCCCCCGTGCGCCGCACCGAGACAGCACGGTCCCGTACGCAGCAATCGCGGGAGCCCGCGGCGAATGCGAAGGCACCGGCCACCAGGGCGGCGGCAAAGCGCCGCCCCGCAGCCGTTTCACAGACCGAATGGAGCGGAGCATCGCCGTTTCCCCCGATCGGTGAGTACGCATTCCTTTCGGACTGCCACACCGGCGCGCTGGTCGCGCCGGACGGCTCTGTCGAATGGCTTTGCCTGCCCCGCTTTGACGGCCCGAGCGTCTTCGGGGCGCTGCTCGACCGTAGCGCGGGCATGTTCCGCCTCGCGCCCTACGGGGTCGATGTGCCGGCCGGGCGGCGCTACGTGCCGGGCACGAACGTGCTCGAGACGACCTGGATGACGCCCACCGGCTGGGTCGTGATTCGCGACGCGCTGACGATCGGTGACTGGCACACGACGCTGCCGACCGGGTTCCACACGCGACCCCCGACCGACCACGACGCCGACCATCTACTCGTGAGGACGGTTGAATGCGTTCAGGGCGAGGTCCCGATCGAGCTGATCTGCGCGCCGCGGTTCGATTACGGTCGCGTGCCGGCGGAGTGGACGAGCTCTGCAGACGAGCCGGAGTTCGTGCTCGAGGCGGGCGACGGGATGACGCGGCTGCGCCTGATGAGCGACATGCGGATGGGCATCGAAGGGTCTGATGCCCATGCCCGCCACACCCTGCGCGAGGGCGAGCGGCGCTTCTGCTCGCTGAGCTGGGACGAGCCACTGGGCGGCCCCTGGACCGGAGCCGAGGCCGAGGCCCACATCACCCGGACAGCCCATTACTGGCGCGAGTGGCTTGCCGCCGGCAGCTACCCCGACCACCCCTGGCGTGCCTACCTGCAGCGCTCGGCGCTGGTTCTCAAGGGCCTCACCTACGCGCCGACCGGCGCGATGGTGGCCGCGCTGACAACCTCGCTGCCGGAGACGCCGGGCGGTGAGCGCAACTGGGACTACCGCTACTGCTGGATGCGCGACGCGACGTTCACCCTCTGGGGCCTCCACGCTCTCGGTCTCGACTGGGAGGCCAACGACTTCATGGAGTACCTCGCCGACCTGCAGCGCAACAAGGACGGCTCGCTCCAGATCATGTACGGCATCGGCGGCGAGCGAAACCTACGCGAGACGACGCTCCGACACCTCAAGGGCTACGAGGGCGCGCGGCCCGTGCGCAAGGGCAACGGCGCCTACAACCAGCGCCAGAACGACGTCTATGGCGCGGTTCTCGACTCCGTCTACCTCCACACCAAGCGCCACGACCACATCCCAGACCGCCTCTGGCCGGTGCTGACCGACCAGGTTGAGGGCGCGCGCCGAGCCTGGCGCAAGGCCGACCAGGGGATCTGGGAAGCGCGCGGCGCACCGCAGCACTACGTCTCGTCGAAACTGATGTGCTGGGTGGCGCTCGACCGTGGAGCTCGCCTCGCGGAGCTGCGCGGCGAGCCTGACCTCGCGAAGCGCTGGCAGGCAAGCGCTGACGAGGTTCGCGTCGACATCCTCGCGCGGGGCGTCGACAAGCGCGGCGTCTTCGTCCAGCACTATGACACCGAGGCGCTCGACGCATCGACGCTGCTCGTGCCACTCGTCCGCTTCCTCGGTCCAGATGACAACCGTGTCCGGGCGACGGTACTCGCGGTCGCGGATGAGCTGAACGATCACGGCCTGATCCTCCGATACCGAACCGACGAGACCGACGACGGACTCCACGGCGAGGAGGGGACGTTCCTGATCTGCTCGTTCTGGCTCGTCTCGGCCCTATCGGAGATCGGCGAGGGCGAGCGCGCCCGCGCACTGTGCGAACAGCTGCTCGCTCACTCCTCCCCGCTTGACCTCTACGCCGAGGAGCTCGACGCGCGCAGCGGACGCCATCTCGGCAACTTCCCCCAGGCGTTCACCCACCTCGCATTGATCAACGCCGTGACTCACGTGATCGAGAGCGGCTACTGACAGCGAGCCTGCGTCTGGTGCGCACCGGCGCACAGCATGCAATCGTTCGTTGTCGGTGCCCGACAAAGTCGAAACCTCCGAGACCTCCCCGATCCACACCCCGAACGCCAGCACGCTACGGCGCGCCGGCGCGATGGATCCGTGGGACCGCCCACGCGCGCTCCAAGCGACTCCGTTCGACGAGCGCATCACGACCGCCTCGGCGTTCCCGCCGATCGCCGACTACGCCTTCCTTTCGGACTGCCACACCTCGGCGCTGGTCGCGCCCGACGGTACCGTCGAATGGCTCTGTCCGCCGCGCTTCGACTCGCCGAGCGTGTTCGCCGCGATCCTCGATCGTGGCGCCGGAGGCTTCCGCCTTGGGCCCGCTGGCATGGGTGTCCCTGCCGGCCGGCGCTATGACCCGGGCACGAACGTGCTCGAGACAACCTGGCAGACCCCGACCGGCTGGGCGGTCGTCCGCGACGCGCTGATCGTCGGCCAGTGGCGCGAGCGCGAACGGGGCTCGACGACAGCGCACACACGCCCGCCGGCTGACCACGACGCCTACCACGCGCTGGTCCGCACGATCGAGTGCTTCCACGGGACGATCCAGGTCGAGTTGGTCTGCGAGCCGATGTTCGATTACGGTCGCGTCGCCGGAAACTGGAGCCCGGTGGCGGGGGATCCGCACGCCTTTGACGCGAGTGGCGCCGGGCGCACGCTTCGCCTGATCAGCGACCTGCGGCTCGGACTCGAGGGCGGTTCGGCGCGAGCCCGCCACCGCCTCGTCAAGGGTGACCGCCGTTACTGCACGCTCTCGTGGTCACGCAAGCTCGACGGCCCGCACTCCTACGCCGAGGCCGTGACGAGCCTTGAGCAGACCGCCGAGTTTTGGCGCAACTGGCTCGACACGGGTACCTTTCCCGACCACCGCTGGCGCTCGCAGCTGCAGCGCTCGGCGCTGGTTCTCAAGGGCCTCACATACGCGCCGACCGGTGCGGTCGTCGCCGCCGCCACGACCTCGCTGCCGGAGACTCCGGGCGGTGAGCGCAACTGGGACTACCGCTACACCTGGATGCGCGATGCAACCTTCACCCTCTGGGGGCTGAGCGCGCTCGGCCTAAGTTGGGAGGCCGACGACTTCATCCAGTACGTCGCTGACCTCGAACGCAACCCCGACGGCTCGCTGCAGATCATGTACGGCGTCGGCGGCGAGCGCGACCTGCCCGAGCAGACGCTCGATCACCTGACCGGCTACGAGGGATCGCGCCCGGTGCGGATCGGCAACGCCGCCTACGAGCAGCGCCAGAACGACGTCTTCGGTGCTGTGCTCGATTCGTTCTACGTACACACCAAGCAGTACGGGCACACATCGCCGCGCCTGTGGCCGGTGATCGAGGCCCAGGCCGAACGCGCCGCAGCCGTCTGGCGCGAGCCAGACCACGGGATCTGGGAGTCGCGCGGCGAGCGCCTCCACTACGTCTCCTCGAAGCTGATGTGCTGGGTCGCGCTCGACCGTGGTGCCCGCCTCGCAGCCCGTCGCGGCCGCGACGCAGTTGCCGATCGTTGGCGCGAGGTCGCGAACGAAATCCACGCCGATGTCTGCGATCGCGGCGTCGATGAGCGCGGGCGCTTCGTCCAGCACTACGACACGGTCGCGCTGGACGCCTCGACGCTGCTGATCCCGCTCGTGCGCTTCCTACCCGGCGAGGATCCGCGCGTACGAGCGACGGTACAGGCGATCGAGGATGAGCTGACAGAGCAGGGCCTTGTCCTCCGCTATCGGACGAACGAAACCGACGACGGTCTCGATGGCGAGGAGGGGACGTTCCTGATCTGCTCGTTCTGGCTGGTGTCGGCGCTGCTCGAGATCGGCGAGCGCCGGCGCGGCCGCGCGCTTTGCGAGCGGTTGCTCGCGCTCGCATCGCCGCTCGATCTCTTCGCCGAGGAGCTCGACGCGCGCAGCGGACGCCATCTCGGCAACTTCCCCCAGGCGTTCTCCCACCTCGCGCTGATCAACGCCGTGCTCCACGTGATCCGCGATGAGGAGAACGCGCCGCTGCTCTAGATTCGCTGCGCCTCGGCGGTCAGCGGTCCAGCTGGGCCATCGCCGGTGTTGATCGTCCCGATCGGCTCGATCAGGAGGATCTCCGCCTCCTCATCGGCACGCGGGCAGTGCTCGACGCCGCGCGGCACGACGAACAGCTCGCCCGCGTCGAGCACGACGTCGCGGTCGCGCAGCTGGATCACGAGCCGACCCTTGAGGACGAGGAAACAGTCGTCGGTGTCATCGTGCTTGTGCCAGACGAATTCGCCTTTGGCGCGGGTCAGGACGATCTTGTTGTCGTTGTACTCGGCGACGAGCTTCGGCTTATAGATCTGATCGATCTGCTCGAGCTTGTCCGCAAGGTTGACCTTCTCCATCGGATCCTCCTTTTGCTGTTCGCCTTCAGTCTGACGACGCCGCCGCCGGCGCCGTCTGGCTAAGCTTCCGCGCCATGCCAGACCCGTCGACCGTTCGCTGGATGTGTGAGTCCTGCGGCTACATCTATAACCCCGCCGACGGCGATCCCGACGGCGGCATCCCTGCCGGGACCGCGTTCGAGGACATCCCGGACACCTGGTTCTGTCCCGTCTGCGGCGCGCGCAAGCGCGACTTCGAGCCCTACGAGGATTGATGGCCAAGCAGGCGCGAGCGGACGTTCCGCCGATCGAGGCGGCCCTCGCCCGGCTGACGGGCGCGCGGCTCTGTTACGGCAAGCCGATCAGCGTCGGACAGCGCACGATCGTGCCCGTCGCGAGCGTGCGAACGCTCGGCGGGTTCGGCTACGGCAAGAACAGGGGCGCGGAGTCGGGTGACGGCTCGGGCGGCGGCGGTGGCGGCACGCTCGAGGCGCACCCTGTCGGCTTCATCGAGATCACTCCTGAGGGAACCCGCTACCAGGCGATCACCGACAGCCGCCTGTCGCTTGCGGCGATCGCCGGCGGCGCGCTCGCCGCGATCGTGGCGGCTCGCTCGCTCGCCCGCCGCCGTCGCGCACATATCGCGACGGCGCCACGGCGCACGCTCCGAGCTCGCATCGGGCTGCCCTACCCGTCGAGCCAGCGTTCGTAGGGCAGCGCCCGCGCGGCGTCGGCGAGGCTTGCGCGCGTGATCTCGTCCAGTGCCGGCAGCGTCGCAACCTCGACCTCGCCGAGCCGCTCGATCGTCGCGCGGTTCGAGCGCTCGAGCAACCCTGGATCCGCCGGCCAGGGCGTCAGCACGACGGCGCTGACCTCGATCCCGCCCGCCCGCGCAGCCTCGAGCGTCAGCAACGTGTGGTTGATCGTGCCGAGCCCGGGACTCGCAGCGACGAGCAGCGGCCAGCCGAGCTCGCGCGCGAGCGCTCGCACATCCCAATCCAGCGCCAGCGGTACCAGCAGGCCGCCGATGCCCTCGACGATCAGCGCTGGCGCGCTTGCGGCGCGCTCGCGCAGGCCGGCAACGATCGCAATGACATCTAGATCCACGCCACTCATCTCGGCAGCGAGATGCGGCGCGACGGCCGCTGCGTAACGTGCCGGCGCGACGTCCTCGGGACGCTCGCCGGTGACGGCTGCCAGCAGCTCGTGGTCGTCCAGCCCGGCGAGGTCCTCGCCGCCAGGCTGGCGACCGTAGCCGACCCCTGTCGCGACCGGCTTGCGCGCGCTGACCGCGACGCCGTCAGCGACGAGTGCGGCCGCGATTGCTGCCGCGAGCACCGTCTTGCCGACGCCGGTGCCGGTGGCGCTGACGAAGCAGGCGCGCGTCACGCCGCTCAGGTAGCGCTGACGGCTGCGGCGGTCCGCTCGCCCGCAAGCTCGACGGCGACCGTCGGCTCGAAGCTCACGCCAACCTCGCGCGCGGCACCGGCGATCGCCTCCGCCGCGCGGCTGATCTCGGCGTCGGAATGCGAAGCCATCAGTGTCAAGCGCAGGCGTGAGCTGCCGGGCGCGACCGTCGGCGGGCGGATCGCCTGCACGAAGACACCGCGCCGTAGCGCCGCCTCGCTCAGCGCCCGCGCGGACCCGGCATCCCCGACGACGAGCGGAATGATCTGCGTGCGCCCCGGCAACGTCGGCGTGCCGGCATGCTCGAGCGACGCGCGCATCAGCTTTGCATTCGCCTGAAGCTGCTCGACCCGTGCCGGCTGCTCGGACAACAACTCGAGTGCCGCCAGCGCGCCGCCGATTGCGGGCGGTGGCGGCGCGGTCGAGAAGATCAGCGTTCGCGCCGCGTTGACGAGGTACTCGACGATCGTGCTCGAAGCGCACGCATAAGCACCGTAGGAGCCGAGCGCCTTGCCAAGCGTGCCGACGACGACGACGTCGTCATGGCCTTCGAGGCCGGCCTCCGCGACAGCGCCTCGCCCACCTGGACCGATCGCGCCGGTCGCGTGCGCCTCATCGACGATCAACCGCGCCGAGTGACGCTGCGCCAGCTCGACGATCTGCGCCAGCGGCGCGACGTCGCCGTCCATCGAGAACACAGAGTCCGTCACGATCACGCTGCCCGGCGGCGCTGAGCGCAGACCCCAAGCCAGGTGGTCGAGATCGCAATGCGCATACACGAACGTCTCGCTGCGCGCCAACCGACAGCCATCGACGATCGAGGCGTGGTTGAGCGCATCGGAGAAGACCACCCGCCGGCGCGGTGCCCCGTCGCTTGCGTGCGCCGCCGGCAGACTGGTCAAGGCTGTGATCACGCCGACGTTCGCGAGATAGCCCGAGCCGAACAGCACACAGCTCTCGCTCCGCTCGAACTCTGCAAGTCGGCGCTCGAGCGTGCCGTGGATCGACATCGTGCCGGAAACGAGTCGCGACGCTCCGGCCCCGGCGCCCCAGCGCATCGCCGCCTCGGCGGCTGCTTCGCGAACGCGCGGATGGTCGGCGAGGCCGAGATAGTTGTTCGAGCACAGCAGCAGCACTGGCTGCCCGTCGAGCAGGACCTGCGATCCCTGGGGTCCGCCGACCAGCTTCATCGAGCGGTGCAGGCCCAGTCGCTCCAGCTCGGCGAGCTGGGCCTCGATCTCGTTCATACCTCGTGCTCGCGCTCGCGCTCGCCGGCAGGAGTTTCGCGCAGGCGTTCCGCGCCACGGCGCCGGTAGCGCAGCTGCGAAGAGGGATCCCAGAGCCGAACCTCCAGTGCCGCCGGTGCCTGTGTGCGGACGTGGTCGTCGATGACGTCGGGCGTCTGCCCCGCGAGCCAGCCGGAGCGATTGTCGGGGCGGGGGTTGCTGCCGTTGTCAGGCTGGCGAGCAACGTTCAAGCCGAGCCCCTCGAACATCGCGCGGTCTTCCTCGGGGGTTGCGCCGAGTGCCGTCAGGAAGTTCCCCATCATCACGCCATTGAGGCCGGCCTTCACTGCAAGCGGCTGCAGCTCGCCGAGGTTCTCGATGCGACCGCCGCAGAGTCGGAACAGCGCCTCCGGCAGGATCAGGCGGAAGATCGCCACCCACTTCACCGCCTCCCACGGCTCCATCACCTCGCGCTCGCCGAACTTCGTCCCCTCGCGCGGGATCAGCAGGTTGATCGGCACGCTCGTCGGGTTGATCGCCGAGAGCTCGAACGCCATCTCGACGCGCTGCTCCTCGGTCTCGCCGAGGTTGAGGATGCCCCCGACACAGGTTTCCAGACCGGCCTCGCGGACCGCGGCGATCGTGCGCAGCCGGCCCTCGTAGCGGACCGTCTCCGAGACCTCGGGGTAGAAGCTCGACGAGCTCTCGACATTGTGGTGGACGCGCTGGATTCCGGCTTCGCGCAGCTGCGTCGCGCGGGCGACCGACATGTGCCCGATCGATGCGCAGCGCTTCAGATTGGTGTGCTCGGCGACCAGGCGCGCGCCCTCGAGCACCTTCTCGAAGTCGCGCTTTGAAAGCCCCTGGCCCTGGGCGACCATGCAGAAGCGATGCGCCCCCGCCTCCTCGGCCGCGAGCGCGTGGGCAAGCATCTGCTCCGGCTCCATCATCGCGTGCATCGGCGTGTCGGCCTCGGCGTGGCGTGACTGGGCGCAGAAGCCGCAGTCCTCGGCGCAGCCGCCGGACTTCGCGTTGACCAGCGAGCACATGTCCGTCGAGTCGCCGAAGCGCTCAACGCGCGCCGCCCAAGCCCGCTCGACGAGCGCCTCGATCTCGGCGTGGTCGCTCATCCCGCCGAGGCGCAGCGCCTCCTCGCGTGTGATCAGTGGTGGCATCCGTGAACCTGCACCCTATGGCAGCGCGCTACTCGAGGACGATCAGCGCGTCGCCCTCGTTTACCTTCTCCCCCTCGGCACAGAGGATCTCCTTGACTGTTCCCGGCTCGTCCGCCTCGACCGGCATCTCCATCTTCATCGACTCGAGTACGACAACTGCCTCACCGGCTTCGACGTGATCGCCCACGGCGCACTCGATCTTCCAGACGACGCCGCTGATATGAGCCTCGATCTCTGGCATCTCCTCGACTGCAGCGGACAATAGCTCGCGATCCAGCGTCACAAGGTTGCGCTCGTCTGCTGCGGCGGTCGACGCGCGTCGACAGGGGGCTGAGCGAGCGCCCAGGAAGGCGCGCGCGCCGCTTTGCGGATTTGACAGTCGTGACTACTACGTACTACGATAGATCACGATGCGATCTAATGACCCGAGTTTGCTGGTGCTGACAAGCCTTGCCGACGGCGCCAAGCACGGCTACGCGATCACGCAGGACGTCAAGGCGATCGCCGGAGTGACGCTCGGGCCGGGGACGCTCTATGGCGCGCTGGCGCGGCTCGAGGAGCGCGGCTTGATCGAGGCCGTCGTTAGCGAGAACCGGCGCCGGCCTTACCGCCTCACTGGATCCGGGGCCGAAGCGCTGCGTGAACAGCTCACAGCGCAGGAGCGGGTTGTAGCCGTCGGCTTGCGGCGGCTCTCATCAGCACGGGCTGCGGCGTGAGAAAGCTACTTCTCGCGCTGTACCCGTTTGCCTGGCGCGAGCGCTATGGCGAGGAGATGTCGGCGCTGCTCGCCGACAGCCCGCCGAGTCTCGCGGCGACCCTCGACCTGGCGCGCGGCGCCGTTCGTGCCCACCTGCATCCGCTCGCGGGGACACAGCGAGCGGAGCGCGCTCGCAGCTGCGTCGTTGGCGTGCTTGGGTGCTTCATCGCGTTCTGCTTTCTCGGCGCCGGCTTCGCCAAGACGACTGAGAATTTCGATTACGCGGGACACCGCCATCCGGTGCTTGGCGCAACCCACAATGTCGTCTGGGTCGCTGCGCTGGTCGCTGGCGGAGCCCTGCTCCTGGCGGCGGCGCCGCTCTTGCTGGCGACCTTGGCCGAGGCCCGGCGAACACGCAGCGTCGCTCTGGCCAAGCTGATCGCGATTCCACCACTCGCCGTCGCAGCGCTGATCGCGTCGCTTGGACTGCTCGTGATCTGGCTCGACGCCGGCCACCGCCACCACGTCGGTGTCGTCGGCTGGTTGCTGTTCGTGCTCTGCCAGCTCGCGGCGATTGGCAGCGGCTATGCGTGCTGGGTTTCCCCGCGGGCGATCCTGCGTCGTGTCGAGATGCCGCGCCACGCTTACGAGCTCTCGCTGCCGGCGCTGGGAGTCGTCGCGATCAGCATGGCGGTCATCACGCTCGCGACGGGGCTCTACCTGATCTGCGTCGTGCTCGACGCTTCGCGCCTGGGCGCCAGCGCCAATGGGCCCGGGCAGCTGATCGACGTGACCACCAGCATCGCGATCCTGCTCGCCGGAATGGTCTTTCTGAGTGCCGCTGCGCTGGTCAGCGCGCGGCGTGGGCTGCTCGCGATGCGAGCGCTGTAGCGCCAGCGCGGGGAGTATCGTCGCTCGGCGGACGATGAATCGCGCGAAGCTCCCAGCCGCAGCGTTGTTCATCTCGACAGGGATCGCCCATCTCTCGTTCGCAGCGGATTTCTTTGAGCGGATCGTGCCGCCGTGGGTTCCCGGCAGCGCCAAGAGCGTCAACAGACTGGCTGGCGCCGCGGAGCTCTTCGGCGGCGCCCTCGCACTCGTCCCGGGGGCCGAGAAGCAGGCGCGCCGCTACCTCGTCGCACTCTTGATCGCGGTCTTCCCTGCGAACGTGCAGATGGCGCTGCAGTCGCGCCGCAGCGGTGAAGCCGGCCATCCGGGTCGCTGGCTGCTGTGGGCACGCCTGCCCCTGCAGTTCGTCGCGATCGAATGGGTCAGGCGATCGCTTCGGTCGCAGCCGCGCTAGCCGTGGCAAGCGTTTTGCCGGATCGCGCTCGCCCTGTCGAGATGACTGGTTCGTCCGACCGGGATCGACCGAGCGAGACCGAGGCGACGATCGTCGTCGTGACGGCTCGCGACGAGGCCGACCGAATCGCGGCGACGATCGGCTCGCTCAGAGCGGCGTTCCCCGGCGCTCCAATCGTCGTCGGCGATGACGGCTCGCACGATGAGACAGCATCAATCGCACGCGAACACGCCGCGCTGGTGGTGACGGGAGCGCGACGAGGCAAAGGGCAGACCGCAACCATCGCCGCGGAGCGCGCGCTGGAGATCGGTGGCCCGGGCACGGTCTATCTCCTCTGCGACGCCGACCTGGGGTGCAGCGCGCGGCTGCTGTCCGAGCTCGTGGAGCCTGTTCGCGCCGGCGACAGCGACCATGCGATTGCCGTCTTCGAGGCTCGTCGCGGCGGTGGCGTCGGCCTCGCGCTCGGTTTCGCCCGCGGGGCAATCCGCCGCAGCGCCGCCGTCTCCCTCGACGCCCCGATCTCCGGCCAGCGCGCGCTCAGCGCCCGCGCGCTGCGCGCCGCGCTCCCGTTCGCAAGCGGCTTCGGCATGGAGCTCGCAATGACGATCGACGCGCTGCGCGCCGGGGAGCAGATCAGCGAGGTCGTGCTCCCGCTGGAGCACCGCGCGACGGGTCGCACAGCGGCAGGTTTCGTCCACCGCGGCCGGCAGCTGCGCGATTTCGCGGTGGTCTACTTCCGGCGCTATCGTGCGCCAATAAGCTCCGAACTGGCCCAGATGAGGGAGCAGGTCTACACAGACCTGCGGCCCAAGGAGTACTTCGACGCGTTCCACGCGCACGCGCGGACCCGCGACCCGAGCTTCGTCTACGAGATCGTCCGTTTCGTCAGCTCGCTCTACTCGTTCGTCTTCCTCCGGGCTCGCTCGGTCGCCGCGCAGAACGTGCCCGAGATCGGCGCGGTGATTCTCGCGCCGAACCACTTCTCGTTCTTGGACCACTTCCTGCTCGGAGCGCCGCTGCGGCGCAAGGTCCGCTTCATGGGCAAGTCCCAGCTCTTCAAGCAGCCGCTGGCGTGGGTCTACATGCAGGGCGGCGTCTTTCCCGTACGCCGCGGAGCGCGCGACGACGACACATTCATCACGGCCGAGGCGATCCTTGCCCGCGCCGGCGTTGTCGCGATGTACTGCGAAGGCGGGCGCTCGCGTACCGGTCGGCTCTCCGAACGCGCGAAACCGGGAATTGGTCGGCTCGCGCTCGAATCAGGTGCGCCGGTCGTGCCGGTCGCGATCGTCGGCTCCTCGCGGATCCGCAACTGGAAGCGCTTGCGCTTCCCGGCCGTCACCGTCGAGTACGGCGAGCCGCTGCGGTTCGCGCCCGAGCCCGAGCCGAGCCGGGAGCGCCAGCAGGAGGTCGCCGACGCGATCTTCGACGCCATCAAGACGATCTACAACCGGCGCCTGAGCCAGGGTCGTACCGGCCTGCGCAGCGCGCCGCCAGCGCGCGTGCGCAGCGAGTCGCTCCACGCGGATGACTGACGCCGGCGCGCTGCGCGTCGCGGCGCTCCAGCTCAACTCGCGCGGGGACTTCGAAGTGAACCTCGAGCAGGCTGACCGGCTGACCCGCTCCGCCGCAGCCGACGGTGCTTCGCTCGTGTTGCTGCCGGAGAAGTGGAGCGTCCTCGGCAGCGGCGAGCAGTTGCGCGCCGGCGCCCAGGCGCTTGACGGCGCCGCGGTCAGCTGGGCGCGTGAGATCGCGCGCGAGCTCGCAATCGACCTCGTCGCGGGCTCCTTCTCGGAGCTGCCGCAGGACGGTGGCGAACGCCTCTCCAACACCTCGGTCCACATCTCGCCCGACGGCGAGATCCGCGCGATCTACCGCAAGATCCACATGTTCGACGTGACCGTCGACGGCGTCGCCTATCGCGAATCCGAACACGAGGCGCCCGGCGGCGAGATCGTGACGTCGCGGACCGCCGGCGGCGTCGAGCTCGGCCTGACGATCTGTTACGACGTCCGCTTCCCCGAGCTTTACCGCATCCTCGCGCTCCGCGGGGCACAGGTGCTGCTCGTTCCCGCAGCATTCACGCTCGCGACGACCCGTGATCACTGGGAGATCCTGCTGCGCGCGCGGGCGATCGAGAGCCAGGCCTTCGTGCTAGCGGCAAATCAGATCGGTGAGAACGCGCCCGGGCGTCGCAGCGGCGGACGCTCGATGATCGTCGATCCCTGGGGAGTCGTGCTCGCGCAGGCAGGGGACTCGGTCACGCACATCACTGCCGACCTCGATCTTGCGCGTCTGGCAAATGTCCGCGCCGAGCTGCCCTCGCTCGCGAACCGCCGTCCGGGGGCCTACAGCTGGCCCGCCGGCGGTTGAGCTCACCGCTGCGTGCGATCTGATTGACTGACTGCGATGGAAGGCAAGCCTGCCAAGCCAGATCCGATGAAGCGGCTGATGTGGTCGGGACTTCTGGCCGGCGTCAGCGCGCTCGTGTCGGTCGTCGCCACGCGGACGGCCTCTGAGGTCTGGCGCCGAGTGTTCGACGAGGATCCACCCGAGTGAGCCCGCTGTTCGGCGGCTCGAACAGCACCGACGCAGCGGCTGCCGCCGAGAGCGCGTCGGCAAATGGTGGTCCTGAGGTGGCCGGGCAACAGGGCGGCGCGCTGGCCGGCGTTTCGAGCCTCACGACCGCGCGTCCGGAGATTGTCCTCGCAGCCGCGTTCGCAGGTGGCGTGGCGCTCGCGATCCTCGCTAGGCGCCTTGGCCGCTGACAGCGAGGAGCCGCAGAACCTCGCTCAGGCGATCACCGAGATCTCCGAGCGCGCGTCGCTGCTCGTACGCGAGGAGATCGAGCTCGCGAAGGCGGAGATCTCGACGAAGCTCGTGCGGATCCTCACCGGCGCCGTGGTCGGGGTCGCGGCCGGCATGTTCATCGTCGTTGCGATGCTGTTCGTCCTGATCGGGCTCGCCTATCTGTTCTGGTACGAGTTCTTCTCGCAGGGCGAGATCTTCTGGGGCTTCTTCGTCGTCGCCGGCGGCCTCGTCCTGCTCGGCGGCCTGGCGGGCTTCATCGCTGCGAAGGCGCTGCGTCGCGGGACGCCGCCGACGCCGACGATGGCGATCGACGAGGCGCGCAAGATCCGTGACACGGTCGGCACCAAGGACGCCCAGACCTGATGGCGGACCGCAGCCCCGAGGAGATCCGCCGCTCGATCGAGCAGAACCGCCAGGCGCTCGCCGTATCGATCGAGCGACTGCGCGGCGAGGTCGCCGAGATCACCGACTGGCGCAAGCAGCTGAACCAGCACCAGCGCCCCGCTGCGCTCGCCGCCGTTCTCGCTGGCTTCCTGCTCGGCGGCGGCCTGATCGGGCGCAGCCGCAGAAAACGCTAGGCGCGCAACAGACTCGCCGGCAGGCCGCCGACGCCGAGGAGGCCGGGGCCGGTGTAGGTCCCGATCACCGGCCCGATCTGCGAGACCCAGACGGGCTCTGACCCAAACAGCGCGCGGCCGTGCTCGACGAGCGCCGCGGCCTTGGCGTCGGCCTGGATGTGCTGCACCACCCAGGCATCGGCGCCGTCGTCGTGCAGGGCGTGCAGGTACTCGACCATACGCTCGAACGCGCGGCCGGCGGTACGCACTCGTTCGACCGGCAGGATCTCGCTCTCGATCGAGAGGATCGGTTTGATTTGCAGCGCCCCACCGAGCCAGGCCTGCGCGCGACCGACGCGTCCCCCCCGCTGCAGGTACTCGAGCGTGTCGACGCAGAACCACAGGCGCATCGCCTCGCGGGCTTCGAGCGTGCGTGTGATCACGTCGTCAAGATCCGCGCCGGCGCCCGCCCGCGCCGCAGCGGCGAGGATCACGCAGCCGAGGCCGCCGGCAGCACTCTGCGAGTCGACAACCTCGATCCGGCCACCGGTCTGCCGCTCGTCGAGCATCGCCTTGGCTTGCAGTGCCGCACCGTGCGTGCCCGAGACGCCCGCCGACAGGTGGACCGAGATGACATCGTTGCCAGCGGCGAGCAGCGGCTCATAGACCGCGGCGAAGTCGCCGATCGACGGCTGCGAAGTGCTCGGGAGCTCCGCGAGTGCCGGAAGCCCGTCGTAGAACGCCGTGTAATCGACGATCTCCGACTCGCGTTCCTGGCGCTCGCCGCTGCGCACATAGAGACTCACCTCGTGCAGCCCGATCCGCTGGGCGAGCTCGGGCGCCAGGTAATGGGTCGAGTCGCTCACGATCGCAACCGGGCGCATCAGCGCCGGACACTATCGGGGACGGCCGCGCGCGCTGTCGTCCGCGCGGCTAGCTCATCGGGAACGCGGTGGCGCGTGCGCGCCACCCGTTCGGCAGCCTCGGCAGGCGGGCCTGCAAGCGCTGCTCCGCGTGCGGCGAGGTCGACGCGAACGCCTGGCAGTGCAGGCGGAAGGCCGGCGGGTAGAGCCCGGCGAGCCCGATATTGGGCACGTCTGGATGCCCGTTGGCGTCGAGGAACGCGTCGAGCGGCTCGGCGTCCCAGCGGGGAGCGCCGACAGCTTCTGCAGCCTCCTCCACCACGCGCTCGGCCTCCCAGCGCTTCGCCGTACGCATGTGCTGCACGTTGGGCGGCGTGAGCAGCAGCTCGATGCGCCACTCGACGGGCGGATCGCCTTCGCTGCGCTCGCGCCAACCCTGCTCCGGTGGGCGGCGGCGGATCAGGCGCGCCGGAAGGTCCCGTGGCGGCCAGGCGGGCAGCTCGTCCGGATTGAGCTCACCGGCGCTGTGAAATCCTCCCCGGCCGTAGCGGATCTGCACTTCGGGCGCGCGCGAGCGGGCCCAGATCAGCGCCTGCTCGAGCGTCAGTCCTTCGAACGACGGCCCTGCATTGTCGCGCGGTTGGCGCGACCAGCGCCCTCCGAAAGTCGCGCAGAAGTAGGACCCGTCGGGTCGCTGGCGCTGCACGTCGAAGGACGCCTCTTCTTCCTCGTAGATGTGAACGACGCCGGTGCGCCGCTGCGTGGCTCCCGCGACAGTTTCGAGCACTTAGAGTCGGTTTTCGATCTGCAGAATCCCGCCCCCGACAACGGCCGGGGCCTGCGGCGCATCGCTTGTCTCGGCCACGCCGAGCAGCTCCGCAAGCTCGCCGCTCTCGAGCATCTCGAGCACGATGTCACAGCCGCCGACGAGTTCGCCACCGACGAACAGCTGTGGGATCGTCGGCCACTGCGAGACCGTCGAAAGCTCCTGGCGGATCCGTGGATCGGGAAGGATGTCGACCGCTGCGAACGGGACGTCGAGCGACTGCAGCGCCCCGACGGTACGGGCCGAGAAGCCGCAGGCAGGAGCTTCGGGCGTCCCCTTCATGAACAGGATCACTTCGTTGCCGGCGATTGCCCCTTGGATTGCCTCACGAATTGGGTTGGCTGGCTCGCTCATTGGTTCCTCACTCGCTGATCGTCGTCAATGACAGGGCATGGATCGGTCCACCGATCTCCTCGCCGAACACTCCGTACACAAGTCGGTGCTGCTCGATCCTGGAGAGCCCGGAAAAAGCCGGGGCGCTGACTGTCGCGCGGAAGTGATCGCCACCGCCGGTCCAGTCCTCGACCTCGGCCCGAGCTCCAGGGATCGCCGCCTCGATTCGTAGTTTGATGTCGGATGCGTCAGGCATTCAAGTCCGTTAAAGCTTAGACGAACACCTTGGAAACTCCTTGGACGCGATAGCTGTTGCGGATCGGCGTCCGATCCCCGGGCTGCGGGTCGAAATCGACGATTCGTCGTCGCTATACTTTGGAAAGCAATGGTCACGATCACTGACAAGGGTGCTGAGAAGGTGCGCGAGTACCTCTCCTCGCAGGGAACCGACGTCGCCGCAGCCGGGCTGCGCGTCGGCGTTCGCGGTGGCGGCTGCTCCGGCTTCCAGTACCAGCTCGCCTTCGACGAGCCGCGCGAAGACGACAAGGTCTTCGAGGATCGCGGCCTCAAGCTGCTCGTTGACCCGCAATCGCTCGAGTACGTCGATGGTTCTCAAATCGACTACATCGACGCACTCACCGGCGCCGGCTTCAAGGTCGAGAACCCGAACGTCGTCGCAGCCTGCGGCTGCGGCTCATCTTTCCGGGTCGCCGGCCAAGAGTCGTCCTGCTCGCCGGTTTAGGCGAGTAACCGCGGACCTTCGCGGGGCCGACCTCCCGACTTTGACGGGCTTTCGGCAGAGCTGCCTCGGGGCACACTGGCGCCGGGCTTGCCGAGCGTCGCGACCTGCTGAGCTGACCGCAGCGAGCGCCGCCCAACATCAAGGCGTGTCGCTAAACCGGCGTCGCGTCGATCGAACCCCAGAGGTAGTGACAGGCCATCGTGCGGTAGGGCCGCCACGGCTGGGCGCGGGTGATGATCTCGGCCGGCTTGGGCATCTCGGGTAGCTCGTACGCGATCTGGATTGCCTTGCGGATCCCGAGGTCGCCGGGGGCGATGATGTCCGGGCGCCCGAGCTGGAACATCAGGAACATGTGCGCGCTCCACGAGCCGAGGCCTTTGACCGCTGTCAGCTCGGTCATCACCGTGTCGTCGTCGAGGTTCTCGAGCTGATCGAGTTCGAGTTCGCCCGAGATCACGTGCTCGGCGAGCGAGCGAAGGTAGACGGTCTTTGCGCGCGAGAGGCCGCCGGCGGCCCGCAACTCCTCGGGGTCGGCGTCGAGGATCGCCGCCGGTGTTGGCAGCTCACCG
>Ga0181525_10000033_pt1 | contig 116681 bp, 120 predicted proteins | sample PEATcosm2014_Bin_48_FD_121100 | JGI IMG/M metagenome (GOLD analysis project Ga0181525, IMG submission 121100) | Peatland microbial communities from MTU Mesocosm Facility, Houghton, MI, USA - PEATcosm2014_Bin06_10_metaG | ecosystem: Environmental > Terrestrial > Soil > Wetlands > Peat | place...
GACTCTAGGAACACTTGGCGAGCAAGCTGGATCGGGTCTCGTGGGCGTTTCGTTGGCATGGGCCAAGTATGTCATGCTTAGCGCCAAGGTCAACCCGAGAAAACTTCAAACTGACCCACTACCCGAAACTCGATCTGGGATATACTCGCGCCATAATCCAGGCGGCACGTAATTCTCAAGGAGGTTGATTCATGGCCGGGAAAAGCGGAAGCACGAGCGGGCGTCGCGGTTTCTTGAAGGGAGCGGCGGCGCTGGGCGCCGGCTTCTGGGCCGACGACGTTCTCGAAGCCCTTCCGCAAAACGTCAACACTAACTCGAAGCCATCTTCTTTGAAGATTACCGATCTCCGGGTGTGCGTCGTCACGCGCGCGCCGATGACTTGCCCGATTATCCGCATTGACACTAATCAGGGAATCTACGGCCTCGGAGAGGTGCGCGATGGAGCGAGCAAGAGTTACGCGCTGATGTTAAAGAGCCGCATCCTGAATGAGAATCCCTGCAACGTGGATAAGCTGTTCCGAAAGCTCAAACAGTTTGGCGGACCGGCGCGGCAGGGAGGCGGCGTTTGCGCTATCGAGATGGCGTTGTGGGATCTGGCCGGAAAGGCCTACAATGTGCCGGTCTATCAGATGCTGGGAGGAAAATTTCGCGACCGCATTCGTTGTTATGCCGACACCACGGAGTCAGAGGACCCGAAGATTTACGGCCAGCGCTTGAAGGCGCGGCGGGACCAGGGCTTTACCTGGCTGAAGATGGATCTGGGAGTCGACCTTGTGGGCAGCGTGCCCGGAGCAGTAACCAAGCCCGCCGATGTCTCTCTGCGTCAGGCCGAAACCACGCAGCATATGTTCACCGGCATCGAGCTGACGCAAAAGGGCGCGGAGCTGATGGGCGATTTCGTGGCGGCCGTGCGCGAGCAAGTCGGAATGGAGATTCCGCTATCGGCGGATCACTTTGGGCACATCGGAGTAAATAGCTGCATCCGGTTGGGCAAGGCGCTCGAGAAGTACAACCTGGCGTGGCTCGAGGACATGATCCCGTGGCAATATACGGATCTGCTAAAGAAAATCAACGACGCCGTGGACATCCCGATTCTGACGGGTGAGGACATTTATCTCAAGGAACCCTTCCTCGAGCTCTGCCGCGCGCACGCTGTGGATATCATTCATCCCGATCTGGCGACCTCCGGAGGCATCCTCGAGACCAAAAAGATTGGAGACGCCGCCCAGGAGCTAGGCGTGCCGATGGCAATGCACTTTGCGGGCTCGCCTGTTTCCTGCTTCGCGAGCGTGCACTGCGCGGCGGCGACGGAGAACTTTCTGGTGCTCGAGAACCATTCGGTGGACGTGCCGTGGTGGAACGACCTGGTGGAAGGCGTTGAGAAGCCCATAGTGAACAAGGGTTTCATCACGGTGCCCGAGAAGCCGGGCCTTGGGATCACGCTGAATGACGAGGCCGTGCGCCAGCATCTGCTCGAGCCCGGATACTTCGAGCCCACGCCGCAATGGGACACCGAGCACTCGCACGATCGTTTGTGGAGTTAATGGTGGGGCAGGCGATCTTGTCGCCTGCCAGTGGGCGCGTTCCGCGAGCACGAAAGACGCAAAGACCCGGGGGAGTGAAAACGAGGAATGAAAACCATGATGATGAAGTTTTTCCGCTGCGCAGCATGCGCCCACGCTGTCCTCTTTTTCGGCATCGCCGCACAGGCCCAGATCTTCAGCTTGAGCAAGGACGACATGCTGGCGTACACGTCGCAGAACCCGTTTGAGCGATTCGCCGATGGCAGGCCAAAAATTCCCGATGCCTTGCTCGAACGGGCCAAAGGCATGTCGGCCGAAGAGGCGTGGGCGATTTTCAACGTAGAGCCGGGACAGGCCTATCGAAATCAATACGCCGATGGGTTTCAAGTACTGCACCCCGGCCACAAACTGGTGGGGCGCGCGTTCACGGTGCAATTCATGCCAACGCGGCCGGATGTGGCGGGCGTGATGGATTCCAAGGCGTCCACACGCGGCATTCCGCACCTGTATAACCAGGTCGCTATCGACATGGTGCAGCCCGGCGACGTAGTGGTGGTGGACCTCTTCGGCAAGGTCGAGGGCGGGACGATTGTTGGCGACAACCTTTTCTATTACCTGGCGAACGCGGCTAAAGCGGCGGGGCTGGTGGTGGATGGTTCGATTCGCGACCTGGAAGGCATTTCGGAGATTGATATGCCGGCGTATTTCCGGAAAGCTCATCCGAGCGCGATCGCCAACGTGATGCTAACGGGCATCAATGTTCCCGTGCGAATCGGCGGCGTGACGGTGATGCCGGGCGACCTGGTGCTCGGAGACCCGGAGGGCGTTTACTTCATTCCGCCACAACTGGTCAAGCAGGCCGTCGACAATGCCGACATCGTCCATATTCACGACGAATGGACCAAGATGATGTTCGCCACCGGGAAGTACAAATCGAGCGAGATTTACGGGTCGCCGAAGGACCCGGAGTTGAAGAAGCAATACGAGGAGTTTCTGAAAAAACGGCTCGCCGAGATTCGGAAGAGCCAGTAGGTGTGGGGCGGATTGGCAACCTGCGGGCCGATTGTCAATCGGCCCCGGCCGCCCGTTCGACACACCGCGAGGCCGGTTCGTCAAACAATCTTCCAGAGTGATTTCGATTCGAGATACCCTACAGGTTCGGGCGCCGCGGACTTTCGTTCGCGCGCAGTAGTTTCCAGCGCACAGGGGCACATGATGATCAGCAGTACGCTCAAACGCGCTCTTCGACAAGGCCTGGCGTTCTTTCTCGTCTGGACGTTGCTGGGGCTGTTCATGTTCAGCCAGGGCATCGTGCAAAAGGTCGTCACGAACGACCCGACTCCCTGGTGGCACCATCTGACATCGTGGATGGTCGGAGTCTGGCTCTGGTTCCTCGTCACCCCCGCCGTGCTGTGGCTGGGCCGCCGCTTCCCTCTCGAGCGAACACGCTGGATCCGCAGGACAGCAATCCATCTGCCGCTAAGTCTGGCAATCTCGATCGCTCAGCTTGCTGTGGAAGCCGAAATCCTCCACTCGCTCAGGCTCTTCCCAGCGCTCATGCCAAGCTATGCCGCTACGCTTGCCTTCCTGCTCATCGTCGGCTTTCACCAGGGCGTGCTGACGTATTGGAGCATCCTCGGAATTCAGTATGGGTACGGCTGGTATCGCCGCTATGAGGAGCGCAAACAGGAAGCAATGCGCCTCGAGCTTCGTTCTTCGCAACTGGAAAGCCAGCTCATGCAGGCGCACCTGAGCGCGCTCAAGATGCAACTCCAACCGCATTTCCTGTTCAACACGCTGAACGCCATCATGGTGCTGGTGCGGCAGCAGAGAGGCCGCGAGGCAGAGGAGATGCTCGGCCGGCTAAGCGATCTTCTTCGCTGCGTTCTGGACGATGTGGACACACAGGAGATCCCACTCCGCCGCGAGCTCGAGTATTTGCAACTGTATCTCGGGATCGAACAGGTGCGCTTCCAAGACCGGATGCGGGTCGAAATCGCCGCCGGCCCCGAGGTTCTCGACGCCGCCGTGCCACAGATGGTTCTGCAGCCGATTGTCGAAAACGCGATTCGCCACGGGATCGGCCGCAGTTCCTCGGCGGGCAGAATTCGCATTAGCGCCTGCCTGGTGAACGGAATGCTCGAGATGAAAGTTCAGGATGACGGTCCTGGCCTCGTCGCCGCAAGCCCGGGTCAGACGCGGGGCATCGGCCTGGCGAATACGCGCTCGCGCCTCAAGCAGCTCTACGGCGATTCCGCCGGCTTGTCCGTCGAGAATGAGGAGGGTGGCGGGGTGGTGGCAACTGTGGTTCTGCCGTGCCGCATGATCGCCGCGGCGCCCGAAGCGGACATCATGGAGACACATGCCGTTCACGGCGCTGTTGGTTGACGACGAACCGCTGGCGCGCGAAGGTTTGCGAATGCTCCTCTCGCGCGATCCTGACGTGTCGGCGATTCACGAGGCGAAGAACGGACGCGAGGCGGTGGAGGCCATCCGTACCATGCGGCCTGGCCTCGTCTTTCTGGATGTACAGATGCCCGAGATGGATGGATTCGAAGTGGCGCGGGAGGTGGGCGCAGACGAGATGCCGGCCGTCGTGTTCGTGACCGCGCACGACAAATATGCGATTCAAGCCTTCGAGATCAATGCCATCGATTACCTCTTGAAGCCCGTCACTGAGGAACGGTTCGCGAAGGCGATCGCGCGCGCGAAAGCGCGCCTCGAGTCAAAGTCTGCCGATGGACCCGCCGATGAGCAAAGCCGTCAGATCCTGTCTCTGCTCGAAACCATCGCCTCGCCTGCGCGTTCTCTGAAGCGCCTGGCAGTGCGTTCTGCCGGGAAAACGGTGTTTGTGGATGTCGACGAAATCGACTGGATGGAAGCGGCCGAAAATTACGTCCAACTCCATGCCGGGCGCGCGGAACATTTGCTCCACGTCACGATGAATACGCTGGAGAAATCTCTCGATCCGCAGTTGTTTCTGCGCATCCATCGGTCAGTGATCGTGAACGTCCGGCGCATAAAGGAACTGCAGCCGGTGATGCACGGCGAGTATGTAGTCACGCTAGCCAACGGCGTACGCCTCCAATCGGGCCGTTTGTACAACGAGAAACTCAGAGCACTCGCGGCGAATCCGTTCTGAGGACTTCGTCCAGCTATCAGCGATCAGCTATCAGCTATCAGCCGCTCCGGTAACGGCTTGTGTGGCTGATAGCTGAGCGCTGACGGCTGACAGCTTTGTCTGTGGCTGATAGCTGAACGCTGGCGGCTGAGAGCTTTTTGTGTGGCTGATAGCTGAACGCTGATAGCTGATCGCTTTCCCTTCGCCAGTTCGCCACACGGTTCGTCCACTTGGTCAAACTTTACTCGCCAAAATCACCGGCGCGCCTCACACTCGTAATTGCAATGAACAATCACTGTCTCGCGGAGTTGTCGGGAGTGACTAAACGCTTCGGAAGCGTTGTGGCGCTCGACGAACTCGACCTCGACGTGCGCCGCGGGGAACTGCTTGCGGTTCTCGGGCCGAACGGCGCCGGAAAAACGACGGCCATCTCGCTCCTGCTCGGCCTTCAACAGCCCGACAGCGGATCGGCGCGCTTGTTTGGCCAATCGCCGAATCAGATCGCGCCGCGGCGTCAGGTGGGGGTCATGATGCAAGAAGCGGCGCTGGCACCGGAGCTTCGCGTTCGCGAACAAATCGACTTGGTGGCAAGTTACTACCCCGATCCGCTGACGCCCGACGATGCGTTGGCGATCACCGGCACGACGCCGTTGAAGAAGCGCCCGTACGGCAAGCTCTCGACGGGGCAAAAACGGCAAGTGCAGTTTGCTCTCGCTGTGGTCGGACGGCCGAAGCTGCTCTTTCTGGATGAACCAACGGTGGGCCTCGACATCCAATCGCGGGAAATGGTTTGGGCCAATCTGCGCCGCTTGGTGGCAGACGGGTGTTCCATCGTTCTGACCACCCACTATCTCGAAGAGGCCGAGGCTTTGGCGGATCGGGTGGCCGTGCTCGCCAAAGGCCGGCTGATCGCCTCCGGCACAGTCAGCGAAATGCGCGCGCTTGTCGTCCGTAAGCGAATCACCTGCCGGACGACGCTGGCTTCGGAACAGGTTGCGGCCTGGCCGGACGTGCAGACAGTGACCCGCGACCAACACGGATTGCACATTACCGCGAGCAACACGGAAAACGTTGTACGGCGGCTGCTCGCCGCGGACGACGATCTTCAGGATCTGGAAGTGCAACGCGCCGGGCTCGCCGAGGCGTTCACGGAACTTACTCAGGAGAATGTAAAATGAATCCCCCAGTGGCGCTTGCTGAAAATTCAGGCTGGGCGAATGCCACAGCCATGCCGCTTAGCCGCGTGCTGCGCGCCTATGCCGTCGAAGCGAAGTATGAATCGCTGCGCATGCTGCGCGCGCCTGGATTCGCGGTGCCTTTTCTCCTGCTTCCGGTGGCCCTGTATTTGCTTTTCGCCGTCTTGCTTTTCGGCGCTCAGATCGGGAAAGACCCCAAGGGAGCGCTGTACACATTCATGGGCTTTTCCATCCTCGGGGTCATGGGCCCAGGCATGTTCGGCTTCGGTGTTACTGTGGCCATGGAGCGCGAGCAAGGTCTCCTCAAACTCAAGCGCGCCCTGCCCATGCCCGCGGCCGCTTCCCTCGTTGCGAAGATGCTGATGTCGATGCTATTCGTCGCCATTGTCATGGCCACCATGGTGGCCGCGGCGCCGCTCGGCCATCTGCAACTTAGCGCAGGCCAGTTGCTTAGCGTCTCCTTGGTGAATATCGCCGGCTCGCTGCCCTTCTGCGCACTCGGGTTCTTTATCGGCTCGCTCTCGTCCGCAAAAGCCGCGCCGGCGTTCGTGAACCTGCTATATCTACCGATGATCTATCTCTCCGCGATTCTGTTCCCACTGCCCAAATCCATGTACTGGTTCGCCGCGATTTCACCGGCATATCACCTGGATCAGCTTGCGTTTGCCTCGATGGGCGTTGCAAGCGATGGCGCGACGGCGATTCACCTGCTGGTGCTGGCAGGCGTGACGCTGGCGTTCACCGCGCTTGCGCTTCGCCGGATGGCTCGGGTGAGTTGATGTGTAAAGAGGAAATCGAAATGACTACGCCAAACACTATAGAAGCGACCGCCGTCTCCTACGCTCCGAGGGCGACATACAACAACGCAATCGGATACCTGCGCGCCTTTGTCGTCGTACTAGTCGTTGCGCACCATGCCGCTTTCGCGTACCATTCGTACGCCCCGCCGACGCCGGCGTCGCTTGTCGCGCAGCCTCGCTGGTGGGAGGCCTTCCCGGTCGTTGACACCCAACGATGGAGCGGATTCAGTGTGTTTGTGGGTTTCAACGACGTGTTCTTCATGTCGCTCATGTTCTTCCTCTCGGGCCTGTTTGTCTGGCATGGTCTGCAAAGGAAAGGGAGCGCAAAGTTCCTGCGCGATCGCCTGCTGAGGCTTGGCGTTCCGTTTATCGTGGCGGCCGCCATCTTCGCTCCGCTCGCCTACTACCCCACATATCTGCAGACCCCGGGCCATGCCGGCGTCGCTGGATTCTGGCATCAATGGCTCTCCCTTGGACAATGGCCCGCCGGACCCGCATGGTTCGTCTGGGTACTGCTCGTTTTCGATGGCATCGCGGCGCTGCTGTTCGCAGTGGCGCCGAAGTGGGGCGAAACGCTCGGCTGCATTACCTCAAGCGCGTCCCGCAGGCCCGTGGCGTTCTTTGCCTTATTGGCCGCCGTCTCCGCCATTGCTTACATTCCGATGGCTCTCCTCTTTACGTCCTTCGATTGGACTATTTTCGGCCCGTTCAGTTTTCAGACCAGCCGCATACTTCATTACCTGGTGTACTTTCTCATTGCTGCCGGCGTGGGCGCCTGGGGCATCGACCGCGGACTGCTTGCGCCCGATGGAAAACTTACGCGCCGCTGGCCTCTGTGGGTGATCGCGGCCCTGGCTTTCTTTGGATTGGTCACGGTGGTCACCATCGTTGGCTTAACATCGCACGCCCAATCGCAGGGATGGGGGATCGCCATGGACGCTGGGTTCGTCCTTTCCTGTGCGGCATCCAGCTTCGCGTTTCTGGCGCTGTTCATCCGTTTCGCGAGATCACGGTCTTCCATATTTGATGGCCTCAGCGCAAATTCGTACGGGATCTATCTCGTCCACTATGCGTTTGTGAGCTGGCTGCAATACGCACTGCTTCCGGTTTCGCTCCCTGCAGTTGCGAAGTTTGCAGTTGTGTTCCCGGGCGCATTCGCGCTGAGCTGGGGCACTGCAGCCGCGATCCGGCGTATTCCGGTGGTGGCACGCGTGGTGTAGCAGTTCGAAAACGCTCCCTGACGGTCGCGTCTCGGCTAGCGGTCTAGCCTTCGGGAATGCGAGATGACCTCTAGCTGAGACGCGACCGTCAGGGAGCGTTCGGCAGTGGTGTGCGGCTATGCTCGCCGGTCTCTGTGGGCTCGCGCCAGATCGAGAAACTCATTCCGAATCGGCATGTCACGCTCGGGGGACCAAGCCATCACCAGATCGATGGAAGCGCCGCGATTTGTCAAAGGGCAGAACGCCAGGTCGCGCAACCCGCCCTGCTGCAGATTGCTCGGCAGGATCGCGATACCGGTTCCCGCCTGCACCAGCAAGACTACGCTGGACCAAACGCCCGCGGTGGCCGCTACTTGAGGCGAGAAGCCGGCGGTCAAACAGCACGAAACAATCCGGTCGAACAATGCTGGAGAAGTCTCGCGCGCAATCAATACAAACTGTTCTCCTGCCAGCGCGCGCAGGTCGACCGGGCCGCCCGCGCTGCGATGGCCTCTCGGCAACACGGCGATCAGAGAATCGGGATATAGCACCTCCGAGCGAAGGAGGCGGTCAAAGGGAGGATCGAGCGGGCGGGTAAAGCCCACGTCCAGCGTTCCTCTCACCAAGGCCTCCGATTGACGACTGGGAATCATCTCCAGCATCGACACGTGCACACCTGGACGCCGGCGGCGAAAATTTCGAATGAGGCCGGGGATCAGTGTGCCGGTTCCGCCGGTAAAGAATCCGAGCGATAAGGCTCCAATCTCGCCACGCGCCGATCGTTGCGCCATCTCGACGGCCCGATCGGCAGCCGACAGCACTTTACGGGCTTCTTCCAAAAAGATCTCGCCATGCGGTGTCAGCCCGATAGTTTGTCGCCCGCGACTCAGCAATGGAACGCCCACTTCTCGTTCGAGGTCGGCGATCTGCTCGCTGATAGCGGATTGCGATACGTGCAACAAGCGTGCGCCGCTGCTGAACCCGTGATTCTCCGCCACAGCCAGGAAATATCGTAAATGCCTCAATTCCATACGTTGAGTCTATCGCTTTTTCCGATACCGCTCTTCTGATTTAACTGCGGAACCTTTGTCAGCACGGTTCATCAAACCCTTCTGTAAACCTAGTTCGGGCGGAAAGCCATGTGGATCATTCGAACCGCGATCAATCGTCCTTATACCTTCGTCGTCTTGGCGCTGTTGATTTTACTGGTTAGCCCGGTTGCCATTCTCCGAACGCCCACCGACATCTTTCCGAACATCGACATACCCGTGATCGCCGTTTCGTGGCAGTACACCGGCCTGAACCCCGAGGAAATGGAAGGCCGCATCACCACGGTTTATGAGCGGACTCTGACAACGCTGGTCGACAACATTCAGCACATTGAATCCACCACGGTCAACGGCCAGTCGATTGTCAAGATTTTCCTGCAGCCTTCCGCCAGCCTGGACACCGCCAATGCGCAGGTTACGGCGGCGTCGCAGACCATTCTGCGGCAGCTTCCTCCGGGCACGCAGCCTCCGCTCATTATTAACTACAGTGCGTCCAGCGTGCCGATCCTGCAACTGGCTCTCTCCGGAAACGGATTGACCGAGCCGCAGTTGAACGACCTGGCGCTGAATTTCCTGCGCCCGCAACTTGTCACTGTGCCCGGCGCGGCCGTTCCATATCCATACGGCGGCAAGCAACGCCAGGTGATGGTGAATCTGGATTCCCGCCTGCTCCAATCCAAGGGCCTTTCGGCAAAGGATGTCGTGTCGGCCGTGAATCTGCAAAATCTGGTGCTGCCCTCCGGAACGGCGAAGCTCGACGAGTTTGAGTACGACGTGGATATGAACGCGAGCCCGAGGACGGTCCCCGAGCTGAACGACCTTCCGATCAAGACCCTGCAGAATGCGACCATCTACCTCCGCGATGTGGCTCAGGTGGGCGATGGATTCGCGCCACAGACGAACATCGTGCGCCAGGATGGCCGGCGAAGCGCGCTGGTGACAGTGCTCAAGGCTGGGAACGCTTCTACTATCGATGTGGTCAACGGCGTTCGTGGCTTGCTTCCGCGCGTCGAGCAGACGCTTCCGCCGAACCTCAAAATTCAGCCGCTCTCCGATCAGTCTGTGTTCGTCCGCGCTGCGGTCACGGGCGTGGTGCGCGAAGCGATTATCGCCGCATGCCTGACGGCGGTTATGATTCTGATCTTTTTGGGTAGCTGGCGCAGCACGCTGATTATCGCGATCTCGATTCCGCTTTCGATTCTCACTTCGCTGATCGCGCTCGGCTCTCTCCACGAAACCATCAACATCATGACCCTGGGAGGGTTGGCGCTCGCTGTGGGGATTTTGGTGGACGACGCCACGGTCACCATCGAGAACATCGAACGCTATCTCGAATCCGGCATGGACCTGCGCAATGCCATCCTCGAAGGCGCAGGACAAATCGCCGTTCCTGCGCTGGTCTCGACGCTTTGTATCTGCATCGTATTCCTGCCGATGTTCTTTCTCTCGGGAGTGCCGCGCTATCTCTTCGTGCCACTGGCGGAAGCGGTGGTGTTTGCGATGCTGGCGTCGTACGTTCTTTCAAGAACCCTGGTTCCCACGCTCGCGCTGTACCTTCTGCAGGTGAAGAATCATGAGGCAAAGCGCTCCCGCAACCCGCTGGTTTGGTTTCAACAAGCGTTTGAGCGCGGTTTCGAGCGGCTGCGAACCGGGTACCGCACGGTGCTAACCAGCCTGGTGGGGCGGAGAATCATTTTCGTGCCCGTGTTCCTTTTGCTATGCTGCGCGGCGTTCTTATTGACGCCTTGGCTGGGCGAGGACTTCTTCCCCTCGACCGACAGCGGAGAGTTCATTTTGCACTTGCGGGCTAAGACCGGCACGCGTATCGAGGAGACCGCGCGGCTCTGCGACCTGGTTGAGGATTCCATTCGCCGCGAGGTTCCGCGCCAGGAAGTGACCAGCGTAATCGACAACATCGGCCTTCCATATAGCCAGCTCAACTTGATGCACAGCACGTCGGGTGTGATTGGAGCCGCGGACGCGGACATTCTGGTCGCACTAAAACCCGGCAGCCATTCAACGAGCAGCTACGTTCGCGACCTGCGAAAAAGCCTGCCCGCTGAGTTCCCGGGCGTGACTTTCTCGTTTCTTCCGGCCGATATCGTGACACAGATTCTCAACTTCGGTTTGCCGGCCCCAATTGACATTCAGATTGACGGCGCCGACATCGAGAGCAACCGCCAGGTGGCCAACCGAATTCTAGGCCAGCTTCGCCACGTGCCCGGCGTTGTCGACGCGCGCATTCAGCAGAACTTCGACTATCCGAAGTTTCACATCGCCGTGGATCGCACCAAAGCGGCGGAAGGGGGGTTCACGCCACACGATGTTGCCACCAGCCTGCTGGTTTCTCTCAGCGGCAGTTTTCAGACTGTGCCGGCGTTCTTCCTAAACTGGCAGAACGGCGTGAACTACAACCTGGTGGAGCAGACGCCGCAGTATGACATTCAATCGCTGCAGGATTTTCAAAACATCCCGATCACATCGCAATCCATGCAGAGGCCGGAGATTTTGGCCGACGTCGCTTCCATTACACGGTCAAATGAAATGGCTGTCGTGAATCACTACAACATCCGCCGGGTGGTGGATGTTTACGCTTCGGTGCAAGACCGCGATCTTGGCAGCGCTGCCCGGGACATCACGCGGATTGTAGACCGGAACCGGAAGCTGCTGCCCAGGGGCAGTTTCGTCGCCGTTCGCGGGCAGGTCGAGACCATGCGCACCGCTTACGTCGGGTTGCTGCTGGGTCTGACGTTCGCCATCGTGCTGGTCTATTTGCTGATCGTGGTGAATTTTCAATCCTGGCTCGATCCGTTCATCATCATCACTGCGCTTCCCGCCGCGCTTGCGGGTATTGTGCTGTTCCTGTTCGTTACACGAACCACCCTCAGCGTGCCCGCCCTGATGGGCTGCATTATGTGCATGGGGGTGGCCACGGCCAACAGCATTCTGGTAATCGCATTCGCCAAAGAGCGCCTGGCGGAACACGGCAACGCACTGGAGGCCGCAATCGAAGCGGGATTTACGCGCTTCCGGCCGGTGCTGATGACGGCTCTCGCCATGATTATCGGAATGATTCCAATGGCTCTCGGGATGGGAGAGGGCGGCGAACAAAACGCCCCGCTGGGACGCGCCGTGATTGGTGGATTGCTGTGCGCCACGGTTGCCACATTGACCTTCGTACCGGCTGTGTTCAGCATGCTGCACGGCAGACGCGCATAGAAGTGACCGGAGTAATTCTCATGACGACTCTACAAACAGAAGAACTCGAACGGATTCCAACGAGTGTTACGAATCCCCGGCGCATGGGCGTGGGAGCGTGGCTTGCGGTGGCGCTGGCGTTGCTGACGGTAGCCTACGTTATCTACAGCGGCATTGCGGCCCGCGCAGCGGCAGCCGATATGCTCGTGCGCGTTACTGACGAGTCGGCTACTCCAGTTGTAAATGTGGTCCACCCCGTGGCAGCGGCGGCTGCCCAGGAGATTGTGCTGCCCGGCAACACGCAGCCTTTCATCGACTCGCCTATTTACGCCCGCACCAGCGGTTATGTGAAGCGGTGGAATTTCGATATCGGCGCGCGCGTGAAGAAAGGCGACCTGCTGGCGGAAATCGAAACTCCCGAGATCGATCAGCAGCTTCAGCAGGCGCGAGCCAACCTCGAGACCGCACAGGCCAACCAGCAGCTAGCCCAGACCACGGCCGATCGCTGGCAGTTCCTGCTGAAGTCGAATTCTGTTTCGAAGCAGGAGACCGATCAGGCCGTGAGCAACCTGGCCGCCCAGAAAGCCACCGTCGATTCCCGGCAGGCCGACGTAAACCGCCTGGAACAATTGCAATCTTTCGAGAAAGTGACAGCTCCGTTCGACGGCGTTCTTACCGCGCGCAACACAGACGTTGGCGCATTGATCGACGCGGGCGCAGCGGCTCAATCGAAGGAGCTGTTTCATCTTGCGTCCATCGACAAACTGCGCGTGTTCGTCGCCATTCCGGAGGTTTATTCGAGCGCGGCTCAAGCCGGCGCCACGGCATCTCTGACGCTGGATGAGTTTCCCGGACGCGTATTCCACGGAACGCTCGTGCGCAACTCGAACTCAATCGATGCCGCTTCGCGGACATTGATGGTGGAAGTGGACGTTGACAATCCGAACGGCCAGCTTCTTCCGGGCGCGTATGTTTCGGTTCATATCAGGTTGCCGGGCAAGATTCGATCCGTTACCGTCCCGGCAAACACCATGCTGTTTCGCCGCGAAGGGCTGCGCGTGGGTGTGGTGCGCGATGGGCGCGTTGAACTAACACCGGTCACTATCGGTCGCGATTACGGAAGCACGGTGGAAATCGTTTCCGGATTGCGGCCCAACGACTCAATCGTTGTGGATCCTCCGGATTCGCTGATCAGCGGGACACAGGTTCGGCTGTCTTCGCTCGGCAGTTCGGCGGGCGTGCCCGGTCGCGAGGGGGTGGTGAGATGAAGCCCGCTCGCCCGTACGTCGCCATCTGCGGCGCGGCACTCGGCGCACTTTTGCTGACAAGCTGCACGGTGGGCCCTCAATATGTGAAACCCTCCGTGCCATTGACCCCTGCTTTCAAGGAGCAGCCTCCGGAACAGTTCCAGGAATCGAAGGATTGGAAACCTGCGCAGCCCAGCCAGCCACTGCCCGTTAAGTGGTGGGAAGTGTTCGGCGATCCGCGGCTCAATGCTCTGGAAGAGCAGGTGGCATCCGGCAACCAGGACCTCAAAGTCGCCGAGGCGCATTTTCGTGAGGCGCGCGCCATGATCCGCGTGAATCGGTCCGCGCAGTTCCCGACCATCACGGTGGGTGCGGCCGCGAGTACCATTCGCGACTCCGATCATCAGCCTTACATGCCGACGAATCTCGGCTCCACCGGGGACTTCGCATTGCCATTCGACTTGTCATACGAGGTGGATCTGTGGGGCCGCATCCGTCGCACGGTTGCAGCCGCGCGCGAAGAGACGCAAGCCAGCGCGGCCGACCTGGCGTCCGCGACCTTGAGCATCGAGGCTGAGGTGGCTTTCGATTACTTCGAGCTGCGCAGCGCAGACTCGCAGAAGCAGCTTCTAGACGATACCGTGAATGCCTATACGGATGCGCTTCGACTCACCACCAACCGTTTCGAAGGCGGAGCCTCACCGAAATCCGACGTGGCGCAAGCGCAGACGCAACTGGATACCACGCGTGCTCAAGACACCGATATCGCCGTTCAGAGGGCGCAGTTCGAGCACGCCATCGCGATTCTTCTTGGCAAGCCCCCGGCGGCGTTCAATCTTCCGCCAGCCCCGCTTGACCTGCAACCACCCGTGATTCCCGTGGGAGTGCCCTCACAGTTATTGGAGCGCCGGCCGGATATCGCTGCCGCCGAGCGCCGCGCTGAAGAGGCAAATGAGCAGATTGGCATTGCTCGCGCGGTATATTTTCCAACCGTAACTCTGGGCGCCACAGCGGGCCTGGAAGGGACTTCGCTTCTGAATTGGTTTACCTGGCCGAGCCGTTTGTGGGCCGTGGGACCATCGGTTGGGCAGACGTTATTCGACGGCGGCCGCAGGCGCGCAAACTCGGACATCGCGCTGGCCAACTACGATGCGGTGGTGGCGACCTATCGCGAGACTACGCTGACTGCGTTTCAGCAAGTGGAAGATAATCTGGCGGCGCTGCACGTGCTCGATCGGGAGAGCCGCCAGCAGAGCGACGCAGTAGGGGCCTCGCGGGAATCTCTGCAACTCTTCACCAACCGCTATCAGGGGGGCGTCGACAATTACTTGCAGGTGATTACGGCGCAAACCATCACGCTCAACAATGAACGAACAGCCATCGATATTCTTCGCCGGCGCATGGACGCGAGCGTCCTGCTGATCAAAGCGTTGGGTGGAGGCTGGGATGTTACCAAGTTGCCGGAGCGAGCAGCCCTTGACGGCAAGGCATCGGGCTCCAAAGCGAAATAGAGGTTGCGGAAGTTTACGAACAAAGTCTATCCGCTTGCTAATGCGCGCGGTTCAGTGCTGTTAGCATTGCACCGCGACCGTCAGGGAGCGGATGCGGCAAACACGAGTGCTCGCTCCCCATCTCGTGGCAAGATGGAGCTTGAACCATGCCGAAGCTTACGGTGAAAATTGATCCCTCTAGCTGCATCCTGGCCGCAAACTGCGTTGGCATGGAGCCGAAGCTCTTTCGGATTGGTCTGGAGCCGCATGTCGAACTGATCGATGGCGAAGGCTCCGTACGAGGAACCGAGTATACATTCGAGGCTACTGATGCGGAGGCGGAGACGATCGAAGAAGCTGTGGATTCCTGCCCCACCCGCGCCATCACTATGACTCGCGTTTAGGCGCCGACGAGAGTGGCGACGTATTATAGTCTGAATTCGAGAGCTACTCCACGGTTCTGGAGGTTCTGGATATGTCGATCGATCGTCGCGATTTCGTGGCTGCCGCCGTAACTGCCGCGATCCGTCCGGGCCGTGTGTTAGCTGCGCCTTCCCAGCCGGACTCCCGCCGCGATCCGCTCGGCGTGCGTGACGACTTTGCTATCGTTTCCGAGCACATTTATCTCAACTCGGCCTATATCGCTCCAGTGCCCAGAGCCGTAGTCGCCGCGAGCCACGCATTTATCGAAGGGAAGAGCGCCCGGCCAATGCAAGTCAGCGCTCTGATGGCAACCAACGACGCGGTTCGCGCGCAGTTCGCGCGGATGGTGAACGCCACGCCGGATGAAATCGGCCTTCTGAATTCGACTGGAGAAGGTGAAAATGTCATCGCTAATGGCATCGGCCTGACTCCGGGGGACAACGTGGTTGTTGACGACTTACACTACACCACGGAGTTCGTTCTATACCGGGCTCTGGAAGCCTCGCGCGGCATCGAGCTACGAATCGTGAAAAATCGGGACGGAGCGGTGACCGCCAGCGATTTCGAGCCGCACATCGACAAGCGTACCCGCATTGTATCGGTTGCGTGGGTATCGCACGTAAACGGATTCAGGCACGATATGCGCCCTATCGCGGATCTGGCGCACGCGCACGGCGCAATATTCTATGCCGACGCCGTGCAAGCCGCCGGCATGCTTGAGCTGGATGTACGGGCTGCTGGCGTGGATGCGCTGTGCAGTGGTTCGTACAAATGGCTGATGGCGGAGTTTGGCGTCGCGCCGTTTTTCATCAGCCGCGATCTGATCGACCGGGTTCAATCCGGCTGCATCGGAGAATTTGCGATCGCAAGCGCAGAGCCCGATCATCGCTATCAGCTTTTGAAGACCGCAAGGAAGTTCGAGGGCACAAGCCGGGCTTTTGGCCCAGTCTCGCAATTACAGGCGAGCCTCTCGTATCTTGAGAAAGTCGGCATTGCACGCATCGAGACACACACGGTAGGGTTGGCACAACAGCTTAGTCAAGGCCTGGCGAAGCAGGGGCATAAAGTGTCCACTCCGCCCGGAAACCGGTCTTCCATCGTGACGTTCGTTTGCGCCAAGCCAGTCGCCGACGCCCGCGCAGCGTTCCAGGCCGCCAATATCGAAGTAACACTGCGGGGCGGACAGGTGCGCGTCTCGCCCGCGCTGTTCAATAACTCAGACGAAATTGAGCGGTGCCTCGAGGTTACCAAGCAACTGCTCTAACAATCAGGCAGATCGTGGCGCGTCAATGGCCGCGTCCGTTAGAAGAAACGAAGGCTCATAATCGATGACTTGGTCAAAGCTGACAATCGTGACAGGGGCCGCGTTGATTCTGCAAGCCTGGGTTTCAGCCGCTGCGCAACCCACCGATTTCGAATTTTATAAGGCTCATGTGGAGCCCATTTTCCTGAAGCACCGCCCGACCCACGGCCGCTGCGTTACCTGTCACGACGGGCACGGCGGAGGGTTCGTCTTGCAGCCTCTACTGCCTGGAAGAACCACCTGGACGGAGGAACAGTCGAAACTTAATTTTGCGGCAGCTTCCGCGTTGGTATCGCCGGGGAAGCCGACATCGAGCCAACTGTTGATGCATCCACTCGCCGCGAATGCGGGCGGCGACCTGTTTCACTCCGGAGGCCATCAGTTTGCTTCACAGAACGATCCCGACTGGCTGGAACTGGCGGCATGGGTGCGCCAGAAACCGCCCGCCGAATATGCGAACCTGAAAATTCTGAAGGCGGGCGACAACGTCATAGAAGTAATGCGGACCTTTAATATGGCTCTCCGCTGCGACTGCACCTTTTGCCATACGGCGCCCGATTTTGCAAGCGACGGTAAGGCGACGAAAGTAACAGCACGCCGAATGATCCAGATTACGCAAGGGCTCGAGGCGAATTTAGGACAAGGAAATGTCGCTTGTTACACGTGCCATCGCGGTGAGCGTGTGCCGCAGACGTTCCATCCGCAATTTCCTGGTCTGAAACCTGCTTTCTAAAAGCCCTATTAAAGGAATGTAAGGCGTTATGAATCTATTTAAGAATCTCGGCAGCCGCTGGATCTATTTGGCGCTGCTGCTGGCGACGCCGCTGATGGCGAGCTCAGTTCGCATCTACATTACTGATGCCGCGGGCGACAGCGTTCAGGTGATCGATCCGGCGACTAACAAGGTTGTGGATGAAATTAAGGACATCGAGATCCCCAGCGGCGTGGATTTCTCACGCGACGGAAAGCAAATCTATATAAGCTGCGAAGGCGAGAAGACGCTGGATTTTGTGGATCGGGCCACTGGAAAGATCGTCGGCAAGACGCCGCTTACCGGCAGGCCCAACAGCATTTCGACGAGCCCGGACGGCAAGCTGGTTTACGTTGCCATAGCGCAGGCGCCCGGTGGGGTTGACGTAGTCGATACGGCTTCGATGACAAGAATCAAGACGATTCCTGTGAAGGGCGCAGTCCATTACGCGTATCTGACTCCGGATGGCAAATACATCGCCGCCACTTCGGTAGCGGGCAAGGTGATCACAATCATCGATGTGAAGACGATGGAGCCTGTAAGGGACATTCACCCCAAAGGACCCGTGCGCCCGGTTGCGTTTGAAAAGGGTCCGGACGGCAACACAGACCGGCTGTTTGTACAGGAATCGGAGTTGCATGGATTCGAGGTAATAGATTTCAACTCCGGCAAGTCATTGGGCACCGTGATGCTGCCAAACGAACCCATCAACCCGGTGGGTTACCAGAGCGACGCTCCCGCACACGGTATCTTCGTTTCTCCTGACAACCGGACGCTGTGGGTGAACAGTTCGGTGGCGGGCGCGGTTTTCGTTTACTCGCTCCCGGATTTGAAGCTGTTGGGACACGTGGTTGTTGGAGATGTCCCGGACTGGATCACATTCACGCCCGACGGGAGGTTCGCTTACGTTTCAAATGCCGGAAGCAACTCGGTCTCGGCCGTCGATACGGCGAGCTTCAAAGAAGTTGCTCGTATCCCGGTAGGCGAAACGCCCAAACGGAGCGGCACTTTGGTGATCGAATAGCGACCGGATAACATCGCTTGAGTAACCGGCGAATTTGCAGTTACGTCCCAGGCTTGAGGCGTGCCATGACGGAACTCGAATATGTAATCAAACACGGAGGCCTGACGCCTAAGCGGCTCTTGAACAGGATCAGCCGGCGGGGGTTCGGAGCGTCGGTGTTAGGCGGTCTCACGAGCGCGGCGGCATCGCGCCTCGTAGGCGCACCTTCGCCGGCGGCAGGCGCCGATTTCACGATTGCCATTATTCCCGACCCTCAGTATTTGGCTGAATCGTGCCCCGACAATTCGGGTGGATATTACGCCGCCATGATGAAGTGGATCGTCGATAACAAGAACGTCGCTTTGACATCCGGCACATCGACCTTTGACGCGAACATCAAGGCTGTCGTGGGCGTCGGCGATTGCGTGAACCAGACCGGGGGCGACAATCAGTTCAGGAACGCACAGAATGCCTGGACAATTCTCGACAAGAACCGCATTGCATTCACTACGCCTCCCGGCAATCACGACTATGCAGGCAGACCCGACACCCGCAGCAGACTTGGAGAGCAATTCGCAACCGGCTATTTCTCGGCCAAGCGGCGCTCTTCGGTTTATGGCTCGGGTATCGATTTGGGCGGCGGAGACACGGGCTACTGGATTGGATCGTTCGATCGTACGGGAGCCAATACAGCGGTAAAGTTTGTTATTTCCGGCGTAAAACTGCTTGTGCTGGCGATGGATTTCTTTGCCGGCAATGCCGCATGGTCATGGGCCTATGACGTGATGCAGGCGCATTCCGATTGCGAATGCTACATCACGACGCATGCCTGGCTGACCATGAAGGGAAAGCAGTACGAGCGAGCGGATGGTTACGGGCCGGACTTTTACGCGATGGCTGGCGCACCCTACGCTAATTCCGCCGCGGAAGCGTGGAACACTCTAGGAGTAAACGCCTGGCCAAACCTGTTCGGTATTTTCGGCGGCCACGATATTCTCGGAGGCCACAATTCAGAGCCGTCGTCGCCAGCATGGTTCTGGCAGCGGGTTCCGGTTAAGAGCGCCAGCACGCGCGGGCAGACCGTACAGCAGGTGTTTGCCAACTCGCAGCAAATGGACCAAGGTTGTGGCGCGTCTGCGAGCAAAGCAAGCGGAGCCGGACAAATTGCGAGCGTTTTCCTGCTCAGCCGCCGGCCCGCATTGGGAGTACTCGAGGGCCGCATGATCTCAACGCAATCGAGAAACTGGTTCCAATCGAAGTCCGCATCGTTCCCTGGCGGAACAAGCTGGAGCGATTCGGAGACGCTTCTTTTCTCGGTGCCATTTACCGGGCTGCAGAAAGGGTAAACCCGGCCGGGATGACGGCAATGCTGAGGCGTATGGGATGGGAACCAAGGGGGACGCCCGCGAAACTGTATACCTGAGCAGTAAGTTCCTCGAGCAGAGTCAGGCCGATTGACAATCGGCTGCAGGTTGACAACAGTTGACAACCTGCCCCGCATGTCTGGCAAGTCCTACAATCGGTCTGTGAGGTTCGGAAAAGCTATGTTGTATCGATTGTGCTGCCTTCTGCTTTTCGGACTGGCGCTTGGATGGGCCCAGCCCGCGATCCCCGATACTCCTGCCGGTCACACGTTAAAGGCATGGCTGGATGCCTTCGACAGTGGCGATCGCGCCACGATCGAAACATACGTCAAGACCGTGGACCAGTCACAATCCGTCGATGGGATGATTTCATTCCGCAAACAGACGGGCGGATTCGAACTGCTGTCGATTGAGAGCAGCGAGCCGCTGCATATTCGCTTCAGGGTGAAGGAGAAAAATGGGCCGACCACCGCGCTCGGAAACCTGCTGGTGAAGGATGGCCAGCCGCCGACGGTGGGAACCTTCGGGTTGCGCGCGCTGCCCCCAGGAGTGGTGCTGGAGAATGTGACGATGGACGCCGCCGAACGGAAGAAGGTGATCGACGGAGTGGCTGCCGATCTGAAGGAGTACTACGTGGAACCCGCAACGGCGCAGCAGATGGCGGAGGCACTGGCGGCGCACGAGACCAAGGGAGACTACGATGCGATCTCAGATGGGGATGCGTTTGCGACGCGGTTGACCAAGGACTTGCAGGACGTGAGCCGCGACAAACATCTGCGCGTGGACTTCAACCCCTTCAAAGCGCCGCCGCGAGCCGAGCCTACCCCGGAAGACGAGGCGCGGTTTCACCAACAGATGGAGCACGACAATTGCGCGTTCGACAAAGTTGAGATCTTGGCGAATAACATCGGCTACGTAAAGTTCAATGGGTTTATGGACGCCTCATTCTGCGGTTCGACAGTAGTTGCGGCGATGGGCTTTGTGGCGCACACCGACGCGATCATCTTCGACCTGCGGCAGAACGGCGGTGGCCAACCTGCAATGGTCACGCTGATTGCGAGTTACTTGTTCGATAAGCCTACGCATCTGATCGACATTTATAACCGAAAAGAGGACTCGACGACGCAAAACTGGACACTCTCGTACTTACCAGGGCCGAGGCTGACGAAGCAGCCGGTGTTTGTGCTGACGTCGAAGCGGACGTTCTCCGGCGCCGAGGAGTTCGCGTTTGATCTGAAGACTCAGAAGCGCGCCACCATTGTGGGTGAAACGACCGGCGGGGGCGCGCATCCGGTATCGGGGCACGCGGTTGCGGATTACTTCATGGTCGGCGTGCCGTTTGCAAAATCGCTTGATCCAGTAACGAAGACGAACTGGGAAGGAACCGGCGTGGAACCGGATGTGAAGGTGCCGGCTGCGGATGCTCTGACGGCGGCAGAGAAGCTCGCGAACGAGAAGATTCAAGCGAAGAAAGACAGCAAATAGCCCGTTTATTCGAGACCAGATGAGGCGATGCGCGCTGCCAAGGCGGGCTGCGTAATGCGTTTGAGCCCGGAGCATTGACGAGGCTCTGGACTTCAGAGAGTCGGCTGTGCAGATCGATGCGACTGCCCGGATAAGCTACTTTCCCTCTGCTGGCTTGCAGGAGACAGGAACCAAAGAACGGCTGCGACCAGAAGCAGTGCTGGCACATCGCCGGTGAGGTGCCCGAGCTCGTGTCCGTCATAGATCGCCTGCGCCGCCATGATGCCAGCATGGACTATGCTCGACCATATCGTGAAAGAAATCAGGCTGCGGTTGCTGTAAGGATCACGCGCCGCGGCGATGAGAAAAATGCCCAGGACGGCATAGACGCCACAAATCATTTGCAAGTAGTATTGGCCGTGGCCACCGTGCCACACCCAACCGGAGGGCCACACCAGACCTACCGGGTAGATGAGGCAGAAGATGACGCCGAAGGCAGTTAAGGCGAATCGAAGCAGCTTATCTTTTTGCGTTGAGGTCATTTCAAGACTCCAGGAAGTTTGTCGTGGGCGCCATTTAGAGCCGCCATCGAGAAGTATTCACACGTTTAGTCATCCGCTGCTGGGGCGATGGCGGGAGAGCGCCTGGGGATTGCCTGGGGACTGGCCCTGCAAACCGCTCCCGGCCTCGGTCTACCATAGGTAATAGTTGTGCCCGTCGTCCTGCAGGACGACGCCATCGGCAGACGGGACTGGAATGCGGTATCAGTTCGGCGATTTTGAACTCGCGACTGAGAGATATGAGCTGAGAAGAAATGGGATCGCGCTGCACGTCGAGCCACTAGTCTTCGATCTCATCCTGTTCCTGTTGCGCAGTCCCGGCCGCGTGGTCAGCCGTGAAGAAATCGTGGGTGGGGTGTGGCAAGGCCGGCTGGTTTCTGAGAGTACTATCGATGGCTGCATTAAATCGGCGCGGCGAATCCTCGGAGACAGCGGTGATAACCAGAGTTACATCCGCACGGTGAGGGGACGAGGATTCGAATTTGCGGCGCCGGTTGCGGCGCTCGACGAGTTCAGCGGCGGTTCTTCGCGAGAGCAGATACAAGAGCACCCAGGGGAAGGAGCTGCCACGAACGGGGCTTCGCTGACAGGCCATCCACTCGCCACCAATGTTTCCCCGTCTGGAACGGCGCCGCGGCCGGTGCTGGCGGTTTTCCCTTTTGCAAATCAGAGCGCGGAGGCGGACGACTACTTTGTCGACGGGCTAACGGAAGACATTGTCACCAACTTGTCGCGATTCCGCGATCTGCGTGTGATCGCCGCAGGGTCAACGCTGCAGTTTAAAGGCCGCTCGATCAACGTGCCCGAATTCTGCCGGCAGATGCGAGCCGCCTACGTAGTTCAAGGCAGCGTGCGCCGCGCCGCTGGCCGGATCCGTATTACGGTCCAGCTCATAGATGGAGCCAGTTGCGTACAGTTGTGGGGCGATCGCTACGACCGGGATCTGGGCGACATCTTCGACTTGCAGGACGAGCTGACTCGTAGGATTGCAGCCACGCTCGGCGTGAAAATGCAGGACGTCTCCCTCGAACAGGCGATGGCCAAAGGACCGCAGGAACTCGATTCCTACGACTGCGTGTTGCGTGCGCGCAGGTATACTTCCGCTTTGAGCGCGGAGATGCATGCCGAAGCCCGGGATCTTCTTGAAAGGGCTGTTGAACTCGATCCGCTTTCGTCTGACGCGCATGCACTGCTCGCCAACGTATATCTCGCCGAGCATCGTTTTGAGATGAACCCGCGGCCGGACCTCATCGGCCGCGCACTGACGCATGCGGTGCGCGCTACACAACTGGACCCGCGGAACGCGTACGCACGATGTTGGCTGGCAATCGTACATTTCTTTCGCGGCGAGAATGAGAAGTTCGAGACGGAGTCGCAGCTGGCTTTGAGACTAAACCCCAATGACCCCGAGACGCTCGCCGACATCGGCCATTATTTGGCGTTCATGGGTGAATTCGAACGGGGCGTCGAGCTCTCGCGGCGCGCTCAGGAACTCAATCCATTGCATCCCGGCTGGTACTACTTCAGCTTTGCCAGGCTCGACTACAGCCGAAAGGCGTACGACGGCACGATTAGATGTGTTGAGAAGATCGGATTGCCGCACTTCTACTGGACGCATCTGCTCGACGCAGCCGCCAAAGGTCAATTAGGCCACCCAGATGCCGGCAAGGCATTGTCGAGGGTACTCGAGATCAAACCGAGCTTTTCAGCGCGCCTCGAATTGCGAAAATGGTACGCGTCCCCAGCCGACCTCGATCACATCATGGAGGGCCTACGCAGGGCCGGATGGAACGGCTGACAGCCTTGGCTCCCCGGGTCAACCGGCTGTAAAGTCGTTGAAAAGGTTGGAGCGGGAGACCGGGTTCGAACCGGCGACGTCCAGCTTGGGAATGTGGAAGCCGATTGAAAATAAAGAACAATGGCGTCCAAGGCGATGATTTCAGGTCTATTAGGTTCAGCAACTTCCGAAACCCGGCACGCACGTCGGTCCTTAATGGAGTGGAAATGGAGTGGAAGAATTGACAAGAAAAATCCAAGTCAGGAGGCCCGGAACAGTGCGCGAAACCCCTCCTGTTCAAAATGCTGATCATTGGTGAGGACTTCCGTCAATCCTTCCTTGCGCATCGTCTGCATGGAAATACAATCGACAAGGCTGTAACCCTTATCGGGACGCGCCCGATAGAGTTGCAGGCCAGCGCGAAAAGACTCCCGGCTCTGTGGAATCACCCGAACGATTGAACTCGCCAACAACCCTTCGACGCTTTCAGCCGCCTCAATGCGAAACTGCTCGGGCGCCGTTGAGAAAAAAGTCAGGTATTCGGTCAACACCTCGTCGGTCGTGAAGATGCGCGAAGTTGCTCGATCGGCTGTCAGGTTCAAAGCCCGCTGATGAGCACTGTCGGCGGAGTCCGCGAGAGCAATCCAGTAAAATGTGTCGGCGAATAGCGCCGTCATACTTCTCTCTTCGGCCATCCGTAAATGTAATGGTCGTGCTGGCTCGCGCCATCCGTGGGCATCATCGCCATGATCTCGGGTGGAACCTTGCGCATGCTGGAAAGGATGATGTCTGCCGCAGTTTGCAGGGGACGCTCAACGGCCGGTTCAGGTTGAGCAAGCTTCTGTAACCATTCCTCAAGGGTGAGGCCCTCGGCGGCAGCCTTAGCCTGAAGCGCGGTCGCGTCTTCGTCGGATAGTTTGAGGGTCAGGCTCATGGCAGCGTCTCCATTTCTATATTGGCACGGGGCTACACTGCCCGAAAAATGGGCTCGGGCGCAAAACGCGGTTCTCAGGTCCTAGCTTGCGCAGCAGTATACGCGAAACCGCTTATGACTGTCCATTGTCTGAACGCCGCTCTTTTCCTTCTGCCCTTCTCTCGTTCTTCCGGTGAAGCCAACAAGCGTGGCCGGTGTTATTAAGTGTTAGAGTCTGTGTTAAGTAGTGTTACGATGTGGGCCGTCGATCGTAACCGCCTGAAATGCTTGACGGAATGGCGTGCGGCGGTAACTGAAAGCACGAAGTCCGGTACTCAAAAGCACGAAGTAACGCACTTGATACCACGAATCCTGGTAACTGAAAGCACGAATCGTCTTGACACGGTAACTGAAACCACGAAGATGGCGTGGCGGTATCTAAAACCACGAAGATTCGGCGAATGGTAACTGAAAACACGAATTCTGTCGACCAGCTGCTCCCGATTAAGAACAGAGGCGGCGATCTGTTCATTTGCGACGTTGCCGATGCGGTCCTAAAGGACATCATGCCGCAGATGGAGCATCCCTTCTATTCGCTGTCAAAGAAGCCGGAAACCAGCATCAGACGCTACGAACACAACGGCAGCTGGCTGGAAATCGTTCCGAGCGTCAAGGGTCTTGCGACAATCTACGACAAAGACATTCTGATTTACTGCATTTCTCAGATTATGGACGGGTTGAAACGCGGGGAACCGGTCGGCCCGCGCTTGCGCATCACCAGCTATGACCTGCTGATCTTCACCAATCGGGGCACATCCGGCCGGGCTTACGATGCTCTTTGCGAGGCGCTCGACCGTCTGGAGGGAACCCGGATCAGGACAAACATTCGCACGGGAGACGAAGAGACAAGGGACAGCTTCGGTTTGATCGACGCCTCGTCGATCCAGCGAAAACATGGGCTGGATGGCCGGTTGTTGTGGGTAGAGATCCGGCTGTCCGATTGGGTCTTCAATGCGATCCGAAGCCAGGAAGTGCTGACGCTCAATCGCGATTACTTCCGGCTCGGCAAGCCTCTGGAGCGGCGGGTTTACGAGCTGGCGCGGAAACATTGCGGGCGGCAGGGCTCGTGGTCGATCTCGCTGGAAACGCTCCTCAAGAAGTCCGGATCGCAAAGTCCGATTAAGCGTTTCCGGCAAATGGTGAAAGATATCGCGAAATACGACCATCTGCCGGATTACCGCCTCACCTTCGACGAAGAGCGCGACATGGTGACGTTCTTCAATCGCGAGGGCAAATGGGTTGAGCGTCCCCTGCCCTCCGCGGATACCGGTGATCTGCCTCTCTTGCCGACGGAGGCCTATGAGGAAGGCCGCGCCGCCGCGCCCGGCTACGACATCCACGGACTCGAGAGGGATTGGCGGAAATGGTGGGCGAGCTCGGGCAAGCCCCGGCTTGAAAATCCGCCCGCCGCCTTTGTCGGATTCTGCCGGAGCCGTCACAAGCGCGCGCCGCTTCGACGGAACGCAGAATAAAAAACACTCAGGACCGGCAGGTTGGACCAGTTGGGTGAGATCACCGAAGATGACGCTGGGTGGGTTTTGGTTGCAGGCCGCTAGGGTGGCTGCGGACCCAAGGCAAACCCCTCCCCGTAGGCAAATTTGAGAGAAATAGACACATTGTAAGAGGCGACTTCGGGAGACACCGCCCCCTGCCCGGCCGATTGGCCATGAACTCAACGTTGTCTGTCGAAACTAAACACTCTCAACAGTCTAGGTAGACTATGCACTCTCCACAGTCTCATTTGACTTTGTGCCGCTTGAGGCGTCCGTCGAGCTCGGCGGCGCGCCGGTAGGCTTGCAGGAGCCCTGCCCCGGTCTGGGCGGTGCGTAGCGCAGCCCGGATGACGAGGCTGTCGGTAGGCCGGACCCCCTGCCCTGCGAGCCAGGCGGCAAGCTCGCGGACCAGGCGTCCGTCTTCCTCGTGAAACCAGAATTGAACCTGCTTCCCTTTTCGTGGTTTGGGCTTATCGGCTGCTGCGACCGCGCGCGGCTCTTTGCGGCGTGGTTCCGCTTCTGCGACCGTCGTGGGAGCCGGCGGCTGAGGTTCCGAAGGTCGTGGAGTAGCCGGAACCTTGCGCTGAATCGCCGCCAGAAGAGTGTTTCGCATCTCGCTGCGTTTGGATGGACTGCTCATCACTGGTTACTCTGTCGAGACTGTGTTGTGTATGTTGTCTGCGGAGACTACATCTACTCGTTAAGCGAGAGCAAGGCAAGGGCGAATTGCAGCGCTTCTTCGCGAGCCGCGGGATCGAGCGCCTTCCAGCCTTGAGCGATCGCGTGCTGGTAGCATTCGCGCGCGCTCAACATCACCGGTACAAAGGGCACGCTGACTTGCTTGGCGCTCTCTTCGACGATGCGCCCCAGGACTGTTGTTTTGCGAACTTTATTGAAAACAACGCGCACCTTCGCCTTGGCATTGCGCTCCTTGACGAATTGAACGGCTTCCTCTGCCTCCCAGATATCAGCCGGGGCAGGGGTGGCAACAACGAGGGCGAGGTCAGCGTTGCGGACGGCCGTTGCGGTCGCCGTGTGATCGAGGTTTGGGGGCGTGTCGTAGATGACGATATCGGGCTTGCCACTGCCTTCGGGCTTATGGCCCCGGATGAGTTCCAAAGCCTTGCTACTGGTTCCCTGGGTGTCCCAGTCCTTCACCAGGACGTTTCTGCCGGCCTGCCGGAGAACCTCATAAAGCAGGATCGATGTGGTGCTCTTGCCGACACCGCCTTTCTTCGCCAGGAGGGTGATTTGCAGCGGTAATTTCATGACGTATGGACTACATAATCTGTGGAGACTCTGCAAGATGTCTTTTGTACGGAGTCTCGGTAGTCTCATGAGACTGATGAGAGGCAGGGGTATTCCGCGCGTGACAACAAACGGGGATCGCGGTATAGTGCGAACCGCGAGATAATAGAAGCTGAGGTTGCTCCGTGACCATTCAAATCACCAGACCCGAAGTCGAAGCGCTCATCAACCGGCGTCTCGAGACCGGATCATTCAGGGACGCTGAGGATGTTATCCTCCAGGCTCTCAAATCGTCCGAAACCGAAGCCCAAGGTAGCGACGAGAAGCGCAAGGAAGCGATTGACCGGCTCATGGCCTTCGGCAAGAAGCATGGGCTCTCGCTTGGCGGGATGACGATCCGTGAATTGCGCGATGAGGCGCGTCCTTGAGTTCGATTGTTGTCGATGCCTCCGTTACCTTAGCGTGGTGCTTCACCGACGAGCGGACGCCGCTGGCTGTGAAGGTGCTCGAACGGTTAAAGGCGGGTGACCAGGCTCTTGTTCCTTCGTTCTGGTCTGTCGAAGTCCTGAATTCATTGCTGGTCGGAGAGAAGAGGGGGCGGATTTCTCCCGAACATCTTCGGGCGTTGGGTCCCAGCTTTGACTACGCTTCCGCCGATCGGGTGAACGGACCTGTTCAGAAGCTGTGCCGCGATCACGGCCTGACGCCGTACGATGCGCTTTACGTCGAGCTGGCCATGCGCGCGAAATGTCCTCTCGCTACGCAGGATCGTGCGCAGAAGAACGTCGCGAATATCTTGAACATCGAATGCCTCTGATGTGTGGAATCCTTGCAAGCTGGTGAAACCGGCCAAAGACCGTCTCAATGCGTAACGTTCTCGAAGGGCAGGGGGTTCCTCAGTTAAGCCAGCAGCGCGGTTTCCGTTCAGGTGCCAAACTTCCCCGAGCCAATGCACTTTCCTGATGTATCCTCGCATAATGAGTGAACAGCGGATTAAAGATTAAACAGATCATTGCACCATCGGGCGAGTGGTTCAGAATCCAGATCGAGCACCTGCCAGAACGCAAAGCTTATCTCGTTAGGAGTCGGGTCTGCGCATGGGCAGTAATGACCTACGACCCTCCATCACCCGACAGAATCACCGATTGGATAGAAGGGGTCGACTCTTGCTTGTACGGTCATGTGGATGAGGATTTACACCAGTTCTACGTTCATGGGGAGGATTTAGCTCCAAACGGCAAGTCCTGGCTCACTGTCTTCAATGAAACCCCTTCATTCAATTGGGGACTGAAAGACATTTCAGAGCTTGCCGGCATGATCGATTCGCGGGCCAAGCTCGTGCCGTCGCAATCGGCCGAGGCGGGCGGCACCGCCTAAGAGATTCGCGCTATAAGCTTCGCGGAAGGCTTGGAAAGCTTGGGCGCGAAAAGGCACGCGGCGATGAAATCCGCGGCGACGCGACCCGACGCACGCAAAGTGGTCAGTACTCGCTCGGCAAATGAATAACGTCGTTAACGGCGGGCTGGCTCAGGTCGCGGCCTCCGGTGGTCGCTGACCGTTCTCCCGCTTCCATTGCTCAATACGCGTGCGCGCCTGCTTGGCGGCGATCTCTAAGAACGCGAGTTCAGCCAGTCCGTAGCTGGTGCCGGATTGCCACTCTTGACCCTTCCGGAAGCGGATTTCGAATGAGGCGGTGCGGAACGCGCCGTTGACGCCGTCATTCTCCCAAATGCTGACATGAACCGGGCCTTCACGAAACTTGTCGACCGGTTTCTTTGCAGTTGTGGGTGCATCGTTGGCTTTATTCGCTGAAGCGGATTCTTGTCTCGGCATGGCGGACTCCTTCCGGGTTGAGAGACGGGCGGCAAGAGAGAAGTATAAGGCGCTGTACCAAAGCTTCAAGCGGGATCTTCGGAGACGTTGGTCTATGATTAACGCGGGTGAATTTCGCGGGTATTACCTGCCGTAGCGCGCGCGGCCCGTTCGACAGGGAATGAACTCCCGGAATACGGGCTAGCGGGGTGTCGGCTGTACGATAGCATTTCTGTCCTGGCGCGGGGCAGGGGTCTCGGGTTGTGATTGCACCTCCGCCGCATATTCAGGATGAAACGCAAGCACCATATCGGCGATCTTCTGAGCGTCGGCCGCGGCGCGGAAGATTTCGCGCTTGTCGTCCTTGAGAGGTTGCAACCAATTTTCGATGTAGCTCGCGTGTTGCGGGATGTCGGTGGGAATGCCCAGCTCTGCTGCGACGAAAGCCGAGGCGAGTTCGGCGCGGAGTTCCTCCATGGCGTAGGCTGCGGAGCCATAGCGTGATTTCATATCGCGGTTGAGGCGCGAGGGGTGACCTGTCCAATGACCAAGCTCATGCAGGGCGGTTGCGGCGAATTCCGGCGGGCCGCGAAAAGCGTTTTCGGGCGGTAACTGGATGTGGTCGGTCTCGGATGAGTAGAACGCGCGATCGCCGCCGATGCGAATAACGGCGCCGCTGTTCTTGAGCATGATGTCGGCGGCTTCGGGTCGCGTCCACGGCGCTTCCTCGACGCCGGGTGGCTTGTAGGCGGGGACACCGTCGATCTGCGAGGCATGGAACACGTAATAGTGCTTCAGGATGCGGATCGTCTTCTTGCCGTCCTCAATTTCCTCGTCCGCGACCTCATAGGGTTTGCTGAAAAAGATCACGGTCGATTTCTCGCCCTTGCGGACCTGCCATTTCTTCTCCTGCGCCTGCTGATAGGTCATCCAGCGAGGATCGCCAGATTGAAAGGCGCGCATGTCCATGCCGAGAATGAGCACGTTGATGCCGTGATAGCGCTTGCCGGTGACCGGATTGAACGGCCCTTGCGGACCGCCGGCCTTGTCGGGGTCCCATGGCCGGACCCAGGGCTTAACGCCGTTTGCGAGCTCGGCGATGATGCGGTCCGCGAATTCCTGCATCGAGTCGCGGCGCAAGGTATCGTTCATTGTGCTCGTCCTCCGAGAGTGGCGTGATAGCGGGACTGAGGAGCGTCTGTCAATCCGGCGTTTGCGCCTGGACGGCGGTCTGGCGTTGCGGGATTTCCGGAGCTTCGTCATGGCGCAACCTCCTCCACGTCGCAGGCAACGACATTGGTCGTCTCGCCGCTGTGCTCGATGAGCTCACCGTCGGAGAAGGCCCGGTCTTCGGCTTCTTTCGGGTTTGCCGCGAGGATCTCGTAGTATTCGCTGCGGGTAACGGCGTAGAGAACCCGGTATTTGCGGGTCTTTGCTTTGCGTGCCGGTCTCGACATGGTGTCCTCTTTCGTTTGAGTGACCCCCACGGCGGGGGCGGAATAAGGCACGTCTGCCGCCGCAACCGAGCGCAGCTGTCATAGCTTTTTGGGGGGACCGCGAGCGTCGCGATGCGGGGGAGCCAAAAAGCGTCATTGACAGCAAGCGGCGGCGGCTACAGTGCCTTCGCCCCGCCTCTCGGGCGGCAGGAAAAGAGAGAACGGGGGACGATAGAGCGCGGCGGCGGAGCAGAGCAGGAGACAACGATCATGCCGAGAACAACGAGGGCTCCCGATAGCGGCCTTCCACCGTGCGCTCGGCGACTGGGCGACAGTCCTCCTTGAGCTCGAAGAGCACAGGTTGTTGCGCGCGCGCATGGGCTTGCTTCTGCTCGCGGCGAAGCTGCAGCACCTCGCGCCACAGATAGCGCTTGCCGTCGATCTGGATGTGTTGGAGGCGGGCCATGACCGTTAGCCCTCCCGACCGGCAAGGTGGGGGTAGGCGGCGATGAGGCGATCAAGGAAGGCGATGGCCTCAGCCTCGGTCGCAAAATCCTCAAAGGCGTCCACGCCGCCCGTCCGAAGATGGCCGAAGACGCACCAGAAATGCGCTTGGTCCGGCTCGCATTGTTCGACGATCTGGTTGGTCCAGTCCGTCGTTGCCGATGACGATGCAGGGATGGATTTCGAGAGCGTCAAAATCCCGGATGTTATGCATCCAGCGCGGGGTGAGCGCTTTCGCGGCTGCGATGGGTGAAATGGGCGTCCGTGTTTTCGTCATGGTGTCTCTCCTCACGCTGCTTGTTCGCTGGTTTGAAGGCTGTCTTCGAGCCGCAAGGCGCGGCCCATCCACGGCTGCGGCCTGATGGCTTTCACCCAATCCGCAAAGGACGGGATGAAGCCGAGGTCTTCGCGAACGTGCTGTTCGCCAATCCAGCGGACAGGGATGACCCGGCCCGTGGAAAGCGTAATAGTCGAGCCGAAGATCGTTTCGGCCATGAAGATGCCCTCGGCGTGATGCCGCAAGGCGCGGTGGCGGAAATCGGCGGTGATCTTTTTCGACTCGTCGAACCAGTCGTGGATAGGCTGGTAGTCGGCGACGGAGCCGCCCCATTTCTTTACGCTCGACAGTGAGTGGTGGTAGGGATGTGCCATTGTCGCCTCCCTCAAAACGTATGGCTGTGATGGGCGTAGTCGGTGAAGCGCCCGTTGAAATCAAGCGTAATTCTCCGTTTCGCCACGTCGAAGATGAATTCACCGAAGGCGCCGTCATTGTTCTCCCAGCCGCCATGTTCCTGTTCGAGGTAGTCGTAGCAAAGCTGCTCAATGGCATTACGAAGCGTCGTCTCGTGAACGGCAGGCTCGTCGTCTCCCGGTTCGGCGTAGGTCACCATTGTCGCGGGGAAATCGACGGCCTTGTCTTGGGCATGAGCGGTGACGCTTTCGATCTGTCCGCTGTCGCCTTCGCCGTCGAAGCCGACGCAAACTTCCGTGATGCCCCCGGCTGACAGCGCGTCGAACACGACAGCCTTGTTGAGACTGTTCGCTTTGGCGATCGCGGCGCTATGCCGTGCCCACCTCAGTTGAAGATCCTGTGCGTCAGTCATGGTGTGCCTCTTTCGTTTGAGTGACCCCCACGGCGGGGGCGAAAGAGGGCACGTCGGCCGCCGCAACCGAGCGCGGCTGTCATAGGATTTTGGGGTAACTGCCCCGCCCCAGGGCAAAGCCCGTCGGCGGGGGAGGGGAGCCAAAATCCGTCATTGACAGCAAGCGGCGGCGGCTAAAGTGCCTTCGCCCCACTGTTTTTGGGGGCAGCAGGAAAAGAGGCGGACCATGGCGGGCATCGCGAATGGCAATGTGCGAGCGGGCACGAGCTACAGTAGAGTGCCGAATGCAGGAGAATGAAAAGAAAGACGACGCTATGAGTGAGCACCGTCTCAGTGACGTGATCCCTGTAAATTTGACGCCGGAGCAGCTTAAGGACCGTATCCGCGATATCGGGAGGGCCTTCACGCGATCGACCGATTGGGTCAGGACGAACCGGCCTCGCACCGAACGTAACCTAATTCTTTTCAATTTACTTGCGGCGGCGGTCCCTTATATCGAGCTCTGTGTCCAGAACATTTCTGGGCTAATTGCAGTTCTGGCACTGTGCTCACGTACACTGTTCGAGTTGAATATGCAAACACGGTATGCCCTCAAATCTGAAAGCAACCTGCGCGCTTGGCATGCGGAAGCGGGGTTTGATCGGATCGGTGTGTTGAATGGAATGCGAGAGCTTCGGGAACCTGACGACCCGCGGGTTGGCCTTCTCGTGGGAGAAATAGCGCGAACCAGAGAACTGGTCGCGAAACACGGACTACAAGGATTGCCTAAATGGCCGAACAGAATCGAGAGCCTCGCAATCGCCGTGGGGTTGGAGCGGGAGTACAAGTCACTGTTCAAGCTCTTCTCGAAACTTGTGCATCCCACGTCATATTGGGTGAATGCCACTGCGGTCTTAGACGAGGCTCAAACAAGAACGATAATGCTCGCGTGCTTTCAGCTTTACGCGCTGGACCTATTGAAGCGACTAGCGGACGCTCTGGAAGTGCCGGTTGACTTAATAAGCCCGTCGGAAAATACGGTCCCAGAATCTAAATCGCTGTAGGGGCGCTTAGAGGGGTGCTTCGGCACTTGATGTGGACGCGGCCCACTGGTTAGCGGAACGAAGGCCAGATGAACCACTGATATGACGGGGCTTAAAGCGCATTCGTCGATTTGGCAAAAGAACCTGATTGAGGCACAGTGGGAAACTTCTGGCCTTTCAGTAGGAGGAAAACGAAATGTCTGTACAAACGATTGTCACCGCGTCTCTTGAGGGAATGCGGGTTGTCGTAGGTGGGAAGCGGTGTGAATTACACGAATACGATTTTCGAGACAATCGCTGGCTCCCTAAATACGAGGCGCTCTGGCCGCTGCCGGGCCCGGTGGCCGATCAGTGGCTCATCGGCTGGAACGGTCTGGACCGGTCTGCGGCATTGAGTGCCCTGACGGGACCGGTCGAGACCGCGAACCGTCGGCTCGTCGCAGCACGGCCCGGTGAGCCTCATTTCTGATAACGTCACTGGGAGAATCTGCTCTCTTGACGCGCTGGGGTCGGACACCAGCGGGCGTTGCGCCGGACGCAACCGATCCTGCGGCTGGACCTCTAAAATCTCCCTGATCGGCGCTCGTGAGAGAGGGGCCGCTGAGCCGTTGCTTGACGATGAAGAGGTTGACGGTAACAGATGATTTCTCTAGGGTTTTCAAGAGGGTCTTACTTTCCAGAGTCCGGGCCTAACGATGACGAGCAAAACCGGATACACTAAGCGAAACGTGCAATCGCTCACGACCCTTGAGTTATGTGCCGGCGCTGGCGGACAGGCGTTGGGCCTTGAACAGGCAGGCATCGCGCATGCCGGGTTGATCGAGATCGACGAACACGCCTGTGCCACCCTGCGGCGAAACCGCCCGGACTGGAACGTCATCGAAGATGACCTGAATCATTTTGCAAATGCCTCAGCATTCCGGGGCGTCGACATTGTCTCTGGCGGCCTTCCATGTCCGCCATTCTCACGAGCAGGCGGACAGCTTGGAGAACACGATGAAAGAAATCTCTTTCCGGCGGCGATCAATATCATTGATCAGCTTCGCCCGCGAGCCATCCTTATTGAAAACGTCCGGGGTTTCCTTGATGCCGTATTTGAGGATTACCGGACGTATATTGCAGGGACACTGAAGAAGCTCGGCTATACGACAGATTGGCGCCTGCTGAATGCGTCTGACTTCGGAGTGCCACAGCTCCGGCCGCGTGTGGTTTTCGTCGCGGTGAAGAGTCCTTACGCAGAATACTTCGCATGGCCGGAACCGCGGGAGACACCGCCGCAGACCGTGGGGGAGGTCCTGTTTGATCTGATTTCTGCGCGTGGCTGGAAGGGCGCGAAGATCTGGAAGACTCGCGCCAATGAAATTGCGCCGACGATAGTCGGAGGCAGCAAGAAGCACGGCGGACCTGATCTTGGACCGACGCGCGCCAAGCGGGCATGGGCGGGACTGAGTGTCGACGCTCACGGCGTCGTGGATGAACCGCCGGGGCCGGAGTTTGTGGGTGTGCCTCGTTTGACGGTTCAGATGGTGGCCCGGCTGCAAGGATTTCCGGACAGCTGGATATTTGAGGGGCGCAAGACGAACGCCTATCGGCAAGTTGGCAACGCGTTTCCCCCGCCAGTCGCATGCGCGGTGGGCCGTCAGCTGGCAAAGTGTCTTGAAGCTGCATCAAGACTCAGGATCGTGAAGTAATCCGGGACTCATTATGACCGATTTGAAATTCAACCTGACTCCAGATCCCAAGGTCCTTATCGCGCTGACGCATACGCCGCTGCAGCCGCTGGATGCGCTCTGCGAGCTGATTGATAACGCGATTGACTCCTTCACTGTCGCCAGGCTGCAGGGTTCGCCGATTGAGTTTCCGCTCGTCGTCGTGGAATTGCCGGGAACCGCCGAGATTAACCGCGGCGAGGGTGCGGTACGCGTACGCGACAACGGCCCCGGCCTGACAGCTGATCTTGCGGAAAAAGCGTTGCGCGCCGGCTACTCCGGCAACAGGCCCTATGACAGCCTGGGGCTGTTCGGCATGGGTTTCAATATTGCCAGTGGGAAGCTCGGGCGCATAACCCGATTCTTGACTGCGAGAAAAGAAGACAGCGATGCGCTTGAAGCGGTCGTTGATCTCATTGCAATGCAGGAAGCTCGAACCTACGATGCTCCAGCCAAGCGCATACCGAAGCCGCCAGAGTTTTCGCATGGCACCCTTGCAGAGGTCAAAGGCTGGTGGGCCGAAGGGAATCCCAATAGCGGATTTGTCCGCAAGCTGGTCAGCTATGGCAAGAACGAAATCCGACGGCAGATCGGACGCCGTTATGCAACGATCCTGGTGCAGGACAAGGTCCGCATACTGGTCAATGGCGACGCGTGCGAGCCTTTTGAGCATTGCGTTTGGGACGATTCCCGGTCCCTGGAGAGAAGGGGCCTCGGCAAAATTCCAGCCGTGTTCAGGTTTAATGAAGTCGTCGGAACACAGAGCCGCTGCTCAAGCTGCAATGACCTGATCAAGCAAGGCGAGAATGAATGTCCAACCTGCAAGTCTAGATCGTTCAGGACACTAGAGGAGCGAATCAGAGGCTGGGCCGGTATTCAACGCTTTGACGATTCCAATGAGTTCGGCATCGACCTTATTCGAAACGGAAGGGCTATCCGCATAGCGGAGAAGAGCGCGTTTTTCGAATTTACTAATGAATTGAAAAAATTTATCAAGGACTACCCGATCGACAGCATATACGGCCGCATCGTTGGCGAGGTCCATCTCAACCACGTTCCGGTCGACTTTCTCAAGCAGGATTTTCAGCGAAGCAGTCCGGAGTGGCAGAGGGCTATGTCCTATCTGCGCGGCGACAGCTCCTTGCAGCCGACCCAGCCCGGCGCCGACAACAACCAGAGCCCGGTCTTCAAGCTCTATCAGGGATACCGCAAAGTCCGCACGCCCGGTAAGACCGACATGTATATGGGCGTCTGGGATCTGGAGGCTGACAAGCCAAGACGTGTCAGCCGCGAGGTCGAACAGGACTATTACGAAAAATTCAAGGCGAAACAGCCCGGCTACTATGATGACTCAGAATGGTGGAAGCACGTAGAGCAGGCCGATCAGCGTCCGCTTCCGGAATTAGTCGATTGTCCTTCGTGTCAGGCTCAGAACCTTAAAGAGCAGGAGCAGTGCCAGGTTTGCGGGTACGTGCTCATCGGGAAGATGTGCCTGAATCCGGCGTGCAGCAAGACCATCGCAAAATCAGCCGTTACATGCGGGCATTGCGGTACATCCCAAGTACCGGAAGTTGCGGAGCCATGGAAATGCGAAGTCTGCGGCGAAGGTAATCCTGCGGAGGTCGAGACATGCCGCCGCTGCACAAAGCCGCGCGGCACGGAACACCCGGCGTCGATTGGCTATTTGAAAAACAATGCCGACAAGGATGACGATCTCTCGGCGCCTGGCTGTTCGGTGGAATTGGCCGATGGGAATTACAGTCAGCCGGTCGATGTTTTCACCTACGTCACCCGTGTGCCCATCGAGGTCTCGTGGCAGGGGCCGCGCGTTCCGCTGCTCGCCTTTAAGGGGGAACAGGTGGAGATCTTCATCGATAGGAGCCATCCCTTGTTCCGGACATACCGGATGCGTGCGGAACCGATGGTCGCGGCCGAGATGGCGCAGTACCTCTTTGAGGCCAATCGCCGGCTTCTGACGCAAGCCAATTCGGGCGCACACAGCATTTCGAATTTGAGCTGGCTAGTTCTGCAGAAACGCTGGGCGGACGTCCTGGAAGACAGCGCCGATGACATCAAGGAAGATATCCGCCGCCTGTTTGACGCTGTCCGTGGGCGGCTGCCCGCTTTGATAAGGGACAAGGCCGAAGATCTTTTCGAAGACCTTTCGGAAGCCCAAAAGAAGAACATGGTGTCGCGGATGCTGGGACGCAATCTCGATATCAGCAAGCTCGGCCAGATGAAAACCACCGGCGAATATATGAACTATGTCGATGAAGAGACGATCACCGGCATCTTCCGCAAGCTGCCGGCCGTGTTCTTTGACGGCGGCGTATGGGCACTGGCTTACACGGCGATCACGGACCTGCCTGAGCCGGTTCTGCGGGAAGCCCAGGAGCGGATTATCTCAAAGCACATGAATTGCCTCGAAGACTGCGCCGGATTCCTCAATTACGATGCACCTGAAAACCTCATCAGCCAGCGCGCACGGGCATCGGTGGATTTCTTGCTTCAGGGGCTGGGATAAAGTTGTTCATCAGCAAAGACAACATCGACTCCCTCACATGGCAGGCATTCGAACGGGCCGTCTGCCGACTGCTGCTGCATGAGGGGTTCGAAGGCCTGCGAATTGTGGGCCAGACCAGCGACGGCGGCGCAGATGTGCTGGCTCACAAGGCCTCGAAGCGCTGGCTCTTCCAGGTCAAGCATTGGAAGGCGCGGGTTGGGCCGGACGTCCTCGACCGTACCCTGGAAGCGATGCGCTCGTACCGGGCTCAGGTGCCGGTTGTTGTCGCGCTGAATGGCTTTCAGGACGCGGTGCGGGAGCAACAGCGCGCGCTGATGAGCGGCGGCATCCCGATACAACTCTGGGACCGGACGATCCTGGTTGACCGTGCGCAGCGGCTTTCCGACACCTACCCACTAGCGCCGGGAAAGTACGAGGTCCGGGAATATCAGGAAGATGCCATCCGTTCACTGATCCAGCCATATTCGGACGGTCAGGTAAGGAAGGCTCTCGTGGTGCTGGCCACGGGCCTGGGAAAAACCGTTGTCGCCGCGGAAGCCCTTCGGCGCATCAATGCCGTGTCGCCCATCCGTCTGCTTCTAGTGCTGGCGCATTCGAACGAGCTGATTTATCAGCTGGAGCGGGCCTTCTGGCCATTCCTTAAGGCGAGCCAAACCACCGTGATCTGGAACGGCTATGAACGGCCGGCTCCCGCCGAAATCGCAAAGGCTTCTTGCGTCTTTGCCTGTCTCGATTCTGTCTTCGAACATGTGAGCCGGGGTGGGGAGATGCCGGCCTTTGATGTTGTGCTGGTGGACGAATGCCATCACGCGGGCGCGACGATGTACCAGACCGTTTTACGCGAGCTTCGCGCCGGGCAAACCGTCGGCCCGTTCCTGATCGGTTTGACGGCTACGCCCTGGAGACCTGATGACACGGATCTTCAGGTCTACTTTGGAGAGCCCGTGGTCTCGGTCGATCTGGTAACGGGGCTGCGCAAAGGTTTCCTCACGAATGTCGATTACCGGATGTACACGGACAACATCAATTGGGAAGGGCTGCACGCATTAAAGGGCAAGACGTTCTCGCCGCGGGCCATCAACCGGACGCTCTTCATCAACCAATGGGATGATGCGGTGGTGTACGAGTTGCAAGCGGCCTGGAGAGAACAGGCCAAGCCCCGCGCGATCGTCTTTTGCGGGACGATCGATCACGCGATTACCATGCGGGACAAGATCAACGCGCTGGGTTTCTGTTCGGCGGCCGCTATCTATTCCCAGCCGGTGGGAGGCAAGGCGATGGCTCCCTATGAGCGGAACCGCGTGCTGTCGGACTTCCACGACGGAACGGTCAATGTGGTTTGTGCCGTCGACATCTTCAATGAAGGCGTGGACGTGCCAGACGTGAACATTATCGTTTTCCAGAGGGTGACGCATAGCCGCCGCATCTTCATCCAGCAGCTGGGTCGCGGGCTGCGGCTGGCGCCAGGAAAAAAAAACGTCATTGTTCTGGACTTCGTGTCGGATATCCGCCGTTTTGCCGCAGGCCTCGATCTCAAGGACAAGCTTGAGGAAGGCGCCCGCGGACGGGCCGGGGCCGTGAGGGTCCAGCTGCCGCACAAGGTTGCGTTCCGCCGCGTGGGTGCTGACGATCCCAAAACAGAGACCTTTCTCCGGCAGTGGCTCGAGGATGTGGCGGCGGTCGAAGCCGCCGGAGAGGATGCGAGCATCTTGAAATATCCACCATCATTGCCGGGAGGCCGCGAATGACGGTATCGGCTGAACTCAGAAAATCGCTTGAGGACATCGAGCTCTTCACCGCACTCGTCCGGAGCCAGGTCGGCCGGACGGAAGTTGAGTTTGAACGCCTGCTTGACGGCTATCTCGAAGCACGGCGGTCGCTCGCAAGGCAATTCTGCCTCGTTGCGCAGCGTCACCTGTTGCGCGGCGATAGCCTTCTGGAGACCACGCGCAAGCGGATCGAGCAGCGGATTACGGAATTGTACGGCAACCGCATACCGGACAAATACAGAGTGGTTCACGGGTATACATCGGTTCAGCCGATTCTCCTGCAGTACTTGGCACAGCATGTGGGGAACCCGGTGCGCTCCTCGAAGCTGCGCGTTCTCACGGCGGATCAGATCCATACCGAGCGCCGCGTGAGGGACTTGCGCGATCTCGGATTTCAGGTGGAGTGGAAGAAAGTATCCGATGATGACCAGTACATCCTGGCCTCGGTCGAACCGGACCTCGATGCGGCCGCGGTGTTGCAGCTTCGCAAGAATATCAAGGACGACAAAAAGCTCGCCAAGGCAGAGAAGGATAGGCTTGTTTCGATTGTGGGCTCCGGAGCGGAGGGTAAGGCAGCCGGGCGATAGGAAACGTGCGTTGGACAAGCTCAGCCAGCAGCGCCGCAGCGACAATATGCGGCAGATCCGGTCGAAGGACACCAGGCCGGAACTCGCCTTACGCCGGCTGGTTCACGGTATGGGGTACCGTTTCCGGCTGCACCGGAAAGATCTGCCGGGAAGGCCGGATCTCGTGTTTTCCGGCCGCAAGAAGGTGGTCTTCCTCCATGGCTGCTTCTGGCATCAACACAAAGGATGCAGGGAAGGGCGGCTGCCAAGCACGCGCCGCGAGTATTGGGAACCAAAACTTGCACGAAACCAGGAACGGGACGCCATGGCGCACGCCGCGCTAAAGTCGCTAGGCTGGGGCGTTTTGACGCTATGGGAGTGCGAGCTGGCAAGGAACCCTGCCGCCATCTCAGGAGAGCTCAGGAGGTTTCTCGGGGCTCCCGCACATCTCAAGGCTTCGCGCAGCAGCCAGAAACAGCAGTAAAAGGCCTCAAACGCCCTCCACGGTGCCGAAAAGGCTTGCTTCCCAAATCAGCGGATTCTAATATTGCTTTATGAAAACATTTGGCACCATCGTCGCCGAGGCGCGAAGAGCCATTGGCATGAGCCAGAAAGAGCTTGCTTCTAGGCTGAAGAAGGAAGACGGCCAGGCGATTTCGCCGCAGTATCTGAACGACGTTGAACGTGACCGGCGGAACCCGCCGTCGGAGCACTTGATCGGACAGATCGCCGAGGCGTTAAAGGTATCAAAGGATGTACTTTGCTTGGCGGCTGGAACGGTTTCGAACGACCTCAAGAAAATGGCGACGAGTCAACCTGAGCGTGTTGAAGAAGCGTTCAAAGCTTTTCGGAAGGCGGTGAAAAAACAACCGTGAAATGGGTTCAGGATAGAACGGGCAGGTTCGCACAGCGTCCCCATTTCCAAGTAGAGGAAATCGACGCCTCGTGCGAGCGCCTCATTTGTAAATTCTTAAGCAAGAAGTACGGGAAAGTCGAATTCCCGATCCGAACCGAAGACCTCACCGTCCTGATCGAAGAGAGGGCGGACCTGGACTCCTGCGTTGACCTCTCGCATGAGGAGGGCGAGGTAGAAGGCATTACGGAATTCAGACCGGGTCAGCGGCCCCTGGTGAGCATTTCGAAGGGCCTCAGCGCACCTCATATGGAGAACCGGCTGCGGACAACATTGACGCATGAGTTTGGCCACGTTTACTTCCACCAGTTCATGTTCGACACGCAAGGCCAATCCGGCTCACTTTTTCCAGCAGAGCCGAAAAGCCAAGTCAACAAGTGTAACCGGGCAAGCATCGTCAATGCGGTTGAGACGGATTGGATGGAATGGCAGGCTGGATATGCGTGCGGGGCAATCCTGATGCCAGTCAGTGCCCTGATCGCCACCGTACAGGCATTTCGCGCCGAGAATGATCTCGAATACAGCAATCTGGCTGTGGGTTCAGATGCAGGGCAAGAGCTCGTGGAACGAGTCGCTACCGAGTTTCAAACGTCAAAGGATGCCGCACGTGTTCGATTGCTGAAGAAGGGCATCCTGGCCAACTCGGGTGCCCGGACTTCAGAAATGTTTTGACTCTCGTATTTTTTTGTTTTAGTGATACTCAAATCGGCTGATCGTGGTATCATGATTATGGCGCTCCACTGGTGGTGCCAAAGAAGGGACGAACATGGCAGACGTTCAGATAACGTGCATTACAAAGCCTCATCCACGGAGTTCTCACGAACACATCACGCATGTCGGGAACCCGGCGGCGAACTGGAAATGGCCTCGCGAACAGGTGATCGCGAGCATCGAAGCTGGGGCCAACACGTTTTATGTGCTTGATCCCTACACCGGAAAGCGTTCGGATGTCGGCATCGCCCGTCCAGCGGGCTGGGCGCCATATCTCCAGACTCACGCAGACGGAGACTGGAACAACAACCTTCTGTCTCTGAATCAGTGCCCACTTTAAAAGGAGACAGACTATGCCAAAGCATTGCCATCCTAGTCTTGATAACCGCTGCCGCGACAATGGCGGAACCATTCGCCAGAAGAACGGCAATACGCGTGTAGATACGCTGCGCGAAACGTACGGTGAAAACTTCGCGCCCGGCGTTCGGGGCGACATGCACCTTAACACGCTCCTTGAGCGAACTGACAAGCATTCGCTGACAGAGTACTTGAGGAGTCGGGATGCGTAGCTTGTTGAGGTGGTGACGTTTAGGGGAGGCCGCTCGCAGGCCGCAATCAGGTTATTGAATAGGGGTACGCGACGACAATGGGACGGCAGCACGTAAATCACAGTGATATTGTCAGGTTTGCCGAGGACAAGGTGAACCTGCCGAAGGACAAGGCCGATGAATACCGTGCGCAGGCGCGCAGGCTCCGTGAAAAGCTCGAAGGCTATCTAGCCGAGCACCCGGATTTTACATTGAAGAAAATGCTCGTCTCGGGCAGCTTGGGCAAAGGTACCGCGTTGCGTTCTTTGAACGACATAGATATTGCATGCTACATCAGCGGGGCGGATGCGCCGGCCGACGCCACAAGCCTTCTGAACTACCTGGCAGAACGGCTACGTAAAGCATTCCCGAACTTCAGCTCCGATCAAGTCAAACCTCAGACCTACAGTGTGACCGTTTCGTTCCGTGGCAGCGGTCTCGATGTGGACGTCGTGCCAATCCTCTACAAAGGCGATCCCCAATGGTTCGGCGATCTGGTTAGCCAGGAAGATGGCTCGTTCCTCGACACGAATATTCCGTTGCACCTTCAGTTTATACGGAAGCGAAAGCAGGCACAGGAAGGTCACTTCGCCCAAATCGTTCGGCTCGTTAAGTTCTGGGCAAGAATCATGAAGAGCGAACGCGAAGATTTTCGCTTCAAGTCCTTCATGATCGAGTTGATCCTTTCGCGTCTATGCGATCAGGGCCTCAATTTGTCAGACTACCCCGAGGCATTGCAACATTTCTTTACGTACGCTGCGCGCAGCAACATGCGGGAGAAGATCGTCTTCGATGACTACTGCGCACCTTCAACCGTGGGAGCGTTTTCCGAGCCAGTCCAGATTATCGATCCAGTAAACGCAAAGAACAACGTCGGCCGGCTTTACTCAGATGCCCAAGCGGATGCTATTGTCGATGCCGCTCTGGCGGCCGGCGACGCCGTTGACGCGGCCCTCGCAGCTACAACCAAGGAAAAGAGCGTTTATTACTGGCAGAAGGTGTTTGGTTCGTCCTTTCAAGCGTGAGAACTATCATGAGCAACAGCTTTACCGTCTCCGAAGCGATCACATTTACCTTGACCCATGCCAAGTACATGGCTGCTAAGGTCGCCACGGATCTCAAGCGTATGCAGCGCTTCTACGGTGCCCCGAGCGACGTTGATATTGCAGATTATGAGGCGGAGGTGACCGAACTGTTAAAAGCCGGATACTTGGGGACTCTGACACTCGGCTATCGCCGTGATAACAAGTGGATCGAGCCGACTCTTCGCTACACGTCACGCGATCTTGCGGGGATGGCAGCCAATGATGATGACCCAGGCCGCATAAAACCTGGCGCGAACGTCGTTGGGGCGTCCTTCTACAGCTATCTTACCTACAGCTCAGCGTGGAACTCGCTGAGCGCAGCGGATCAGCACGCCTTCAAGCAACGTATGCCCTTTTATCGCACCGGCGCCAGCGAGCCCGCTTTGAATGGTTACCTTGTTAACGATCTAGTTTATTCGGCTGGAGGACGTTCTTTAGATCGCGCCAGCCTGAGGAACTATTGATGAGCGCAAAGCCTACCCTGGACGAGCTATTCGAACGCCGGATCACCTATCCAGATTTCGAACCACAGGAACGGTTAGCGCGGCTCGTGGGCCTAGATTCGCAGAAGATTCGGCTGACCAAGCTTCTGAGCTTACTGGTGAATCCGGGCGGTTTGGAAACATGGGCGCGCAAGCACCATGCCGGTGTGGATGGACTGCTCAACACTATTCTGCGCCGCCCTCCGCTTGTCGTCCTAACTGGAGATGTCGGTTGTGGGAAGACCGAACTTGCGGAAACGATCGGCGATGCTGTTGCCCGGCAAGAAAACGTAGGAATCACGCTATTCCCGCTTAGCTTGTCTACCCGTGGCCAAGGCCGTGTCGGCGAGATGACGCAATTGCTTTCTGCGGCGTTCGATCACACAGTTGCCGAGGCAAACAAGGTAAAGGCTGGCTCCGGTCCAGCGCGCGGCGGGGTGATCCTGCTCGTCGATGAAGCTGACGCCCTTGCTCAATCGCGCGAAGCTACGCAGATGCACCATGAAGATCGGGCGGGCGTGAACGCCTTCATCCGTGGGATTGACCGTCTCGGTAATGGACGGCTACCAGCCGCAGTCATAATGTGCACGAACCGGATCGGCGCGCTCGATCCTGCGGTGAAAAGACGTGCCGCAGACATTCTTACGTTCGATCGTCCGGGCGACTTACAACGCGGTGCAGTGCTCAGCAGGGCATTTGAACGCCTCGGGTTTTCAACGGCACAAATTGACGCGCTGGTTGCAGCAACAGGAACGGAAAAGAGTAGTCAATATGGCTTCACGTTTTCGGATCTAACTCAGCGCCTCATACCAGCCATCGTGCTTGACGCTTATCCATCCCGACCTGTCGATGCGGCGCGCGCGTTGGAAATTGCTCGGGATATGAGGGCGACTCCGCCCTTCGAGGAGAAGCGAACATGAGCGAATGGTCCCTTCCTGTTCTGCTTGCTGGGTTGCATGAGGATATCCAGCATCGGTTACGAACCGTTCGGGAAAGCCTCAGCCATCCTGGAACAAAGGGCGACGCGAGCGAAAAGGTTTGGTTGGAACTATTGCAGACGTACCTCCCGCAACGCTACCAAGCAGCCACCGCGCATGTGGTGGACAGCAACGGCGTATTTAGCGAGCAGATCGACGTTGTCGTGTTTGATCGACAATATTCGCCATTCATCTTCCATTACCAAGGACAAACGATTGTTCCGGCAGAAAGCGTTTATGCTGCCTTCGAGGCTAAGCAGTCTATCAACGCGCGTGAAGTGAAATACGCCCAGGGCAAGGTGGCAAGCGTGAGGCAGCTCCGTCGGACCAGCTTGCCCATTCCCTATGCGAAAGGAACCTATCCGGCCAAGCCGCTGATCCCCATTCTTGGTGGGCTGCTGACATTCGAAAGTGACTGGACTCCCGGTTTAGGCGAACCGCTGGTGAAGGCGCTGGCTGACTGCGATGCCGAGGGTCGTCTTGACATCGGCTGCGTCGCTGCCCATGGCCACTATATTCTTGACCAACCGGCGGGAACGTATGGGTTAACTGTTGAAGGCAAGCCCGCCACAGCCTTCTTGTTCAATCTCATCTCGATGCTTCAGTTCAGCGGCACGGTTCCGATGATAGATGTTCAGGCCTACGCACGGTGGTTAGTGAAGTAAACGTTGGATCATACTCTCATGTTCAATATCGCAAGTTCTGATCTGGGGTCGGATGTATGCGATTCATCCTGCGGGGCTGATTTGACAAGATGAACCGTGGCTCCGGTGATGGCCTGTGACGCTATGACTCTTTTCCTTCATCCATTCTTTCATGCGATAGGTGATCTATGGAGTTGGTTCACCTCGGGACAGAACGCAACAGCATGCGGGATCTTGATTGCCCTTCTCGTGAATATCGTTACTGTCGCTGTGCTGGTACGGACCCTACGGGCTGTGAACAGGCAAGCGAGAGCTGCTGATCGTCAAGCTGAAGCTGCTGAGGCTCAAGCGACTGTAGCTCGCAAGCAAACGGAGGTTTTGGAACAGCAGAGAATGGCGACCGAACGAGCGGCGAATGCGGCGGAAGAACAAGCGATAGCTGCTCGATCGGCGACAGCAGTCGCGGATGCGCAACGTATCGCCGCAGAAAAAGGCGTCGAAGCGGCGAGAATTCAGAGCGAGCTCACTCGTCATGAGATGTTGGCGAGACTGCGTCCTCTACTTGTTGTCGCTACGCGCGCACCTCAGAACGCAGGATTACCCGATTTAGTGTATGTTGAGAATCACGGTGAGGGTGTCGCTCTCGAAGTGAGGGTTATTGCTCGGCGCCCCGGTGCCACTGGAAGCATTGGGATTGCTCACAACATATTGGGTCCAAGTCAGAGCGCTCTTGTTGGCGCAGACTTACGTGACGTCAAGCGGGAAGGAATACAGGCAAGCTACGAGTCACAGGACGGTCGGCACTTCGTGACCGTCGTAGAACCAAGCGACAGCGGTTTCCTTCGTCAGAATACGTTCGAAATCGATGAGCGGGGAGGATGGTTAGGGCAGTTCAAGATACCGGAGGTAGGCTAGGTTGCTTGTTTAGGGGTAACCCCAAGACTCGTAATACCAGGGGCCATTTAGCCTGAAAAGATGACAGCGGCGGAATTCCGCTACCTGTGCCGATAAAATCGTTATCAGACAGGCGGATGCGGCCACTCGAAGGGTGCCGGAGTCATTGTGACAGCAATTCGGGAGCATAAAACTCCTTGAAGCGGGGGTCTTCTGGGTTCCTGCAACCGATAGATTCAGCCAGATTGAACAAGTCCTCGGGAAATCCGAGAAAGATTATGATAAGCCGGTAAGCCGCGTTAATGCTCCTGACGGCATCAGCATGGAGATCGGTGAGCGGGCCGGAATGCAAGTACCTGTTCCTGACGTCCTTATATAGCGCCTTTAGCTCCGTTGCGAAAGCTTCATCCAGATAACCCCACTCTTGCAAGGCTTCGATATTCTCGTCCCAAGCATTTGATGGCCCTTTCTGCCACAAAGCCTTAATTGCCACGTGGTGCTTGTGCAGTTTTATCCGCGCAAGGTTGAGCAAACGCTCTGTTGAGACACATGCTGCAGAAATGGCAGAAAAGAAGTCTCCTCGCACGTAGGTTCTCTCAATCTCATCGATTACGATCTGGAATTCAGGCATGATAGACGCAACCGGAGGCATGATCTCCAAAAATCGATCTACCATGCTGACGGAGACAAGTATCTCGGGTACCATTCCGTTTGATATCGGCTCGGAGGCGTCGCGTGGAACCAACAGCAGTTTTACAAATTGTCGAGCTCGCTCACGTTGAACATCCGGCGGAAGGCCAACGAGGGCATTGCGTTTTGTGTTTACGGCAACGGGGAAATATTGACTCATGTCTTGAGTGGGAACGGTTTGCTGATTTTAACTCGGTTTCAGCCAAACCTATCCCAGAGATCGCGCAAAGCGAGCAACTGCGTGCAACTCGTTCCATATCGCCAACCAACCTTGATGATCCGGAACATTCGTTTGTATCGATCAGCGCTCCGGCTTTTCGACAATTGCCGGTGCAGGGCTGTTGCTGCTATTTCGCCCACGAAAGCGGGACGCATTTCAAGTGTCTCCGAATCGTAGCGCACAAGCTCGAACTTGCCTCTGGCGTCCGGCTGGAAATTGGCGACCGCGAACTCTGCTGCCTTGGAGCCGAAGTGACCGCCGATGTCGTTGCGAATGCCCTTGATAAAACTTTCATGCGCCCGGAAAAACCGGACTGCCTTGGTCCACAGTGCTTGTTCAGGCCGACTGAACCGAGTCTTTATAGTCGCAAACTCTGGTAAGGCGTCGAGTAGTCGGACAGCCTCGGCATACTCCGACCACGTTCCGATCGACCGACGAAGGAAATAATTGATTCGATACCGTGCGTCCAGGCTGTCGAGGGCGGCGAGGTCCTTTTCGACGATGCCGTGCATCTCTATCCGAAGGTCTTCGTACAAGACAAACAGTCGCGCGATGCAAGGGTACATCTGGCTCGGGAAGTCAGAACGGAACACCTGGCGGAGGGGCTTGAATCTAACCAAGAACGCTGGCATGACAATATGGCTCTACGTAACGCTGAGACTCCAATCCATCTTTTCGCTTCTCCCACGTTCTCAGATTGAAATCCTCTCCACAATATTCTGCGTTACCTTCCGGCGTCGACGATTCGTAGACGCTTGCGGTGGTGGGGCTCGAGTGGCCAGGCATTGAACGTCTTCGAGCGGCGGGTTCTGATTGACAAGATTGGTGACGGCGGTAACGCGGAAGCTGTGGGGCTTAGATTGAGATTTTCTCCACCTCGTCGAGGGAAATCTCGTCCTGGCGGCGATCATAGAGCTTCGTCGTCCGCGGGGACTCGTGGCCGGCGATGTGCTGAGCGCTTTCGAGGGTGCCTTTGTTCTTCAGATAGGCAGTGATACCGGTCGCGCGAAAGGTGTGGTTCCCGACCTTGGTCTCGATGCCGGCCGCCGTCGCGCGGCGCTGAATCATGCGGTAGGTGTCCTGCTGCCACATCGGCTGTTGCTTTCCCGTCTTTCGGCCTGTGGTACGAAACAGCGGCCCGTCCAGGTCGTCCCCAATGGCCGCCGCCACGATATATTCAGCGAGATACTGCTCTAAATTGTGATGGCAGGGTACCTCGTGCTCCTTGCCGCCCTTTTCATGGAGACGCACCCATCCGCGGCGCCCCTGCACAAAGTGATCGCGAACTTTCATCTTTAGAACTGCGCTGATGCGCGCGAACGTGTAGACCATAACGCCGATCAACGCGCGATCGCGTAAACCGACAAGCACCGGCTCCTCCGTCTCCGAGCCATCCGGGTGCTTCTTCTTTTTGGCGATGACGATGCTGTCGAGCAGCTCGCGGGCCTCGTCGGCCGCAAGCACTGACGTCTTGCCCTTTTTTACGACGTATTTTGGGCCGCGCACTGCATGGGCTGGATTGATCGGGAGAATCTGGCCGACGACGAGCCAATCAAAAAGCATGCGTAGCGCAGCCAAATGCTGCTTGATAGTGGGCGGAGAACGCTTCTCCTTCTGCAGCATCTTCAAATAGGCCGCGATGTGCATCGGCTCGACCCGGCCCAGCTCGGCGACGTTCCGGGACTGGCACCAGGCGGAAAAGCAGCGTACCGCGTTGAAGTACGCCTTGCGGGTATTGTCATTGTCGATCTGGGTGGTGAAGAATTCCAGGAAGCGCTTGGCGGCCTTCGCCGTCGGCGTGAAAAGCGGCGCGGGGCGCAGCTCGGCGGTAGGGGAGAGGATGATTTCAGTGGTCATGAACCGTTCTCCTTTTCGAGATCGGGCTCCGCGATGAACGCAAGAAAATCTTCACCCAAGTGTGTTGTCATTTTGCCAATTGGGCCACCACTAGGCTTGATGGCAAAAGCGGGTACGGCCCACGTCTCCTGATGTCGCTCCAGGGTTAGAAGGCGTAAGCCGACGAGCTCTCCCAGAATCATTTCAATAAATTGAAACGATGTCGAGGTGCCGCGGCCTGTCGGAGATTTCCTCAGAAGCGGTAACCCTTTAGCGACGAGATCATTTACGAGCAGCTTTTGCGCAACATGAGTGAGCTGCGGGCTTGACTCTCCGTGCTTTTGAAAATGGCCGCCGGGATCGTTAAGGAATCTCAACACCACAAGGTGCGCTACCGTAAACCGGTCCACCAGCGAGAGAAACTGCTGCTGCCGGTCCACATCCGTCTCACGCCCGAGGGCCACATTTAGGGCGGCGTTTCGTAAGGCATCCAATTTCTCCTTTTGATGTGTTCGAAGTGCGGCTTGCGTCGCCTGGGCGAAGGCGGAAAAGAAAGCCTCGTCTTTCGCCAGGGTCTCTGGCGTCATCCCTTCCACCTTTTGACTGACTTCATTGAGGCGCAGGCGGATCGCTTCGCACCACTCCTTGAAGCGCTTGTCGCGCAACGGGGCGGTGACTAAATCGACGAGGGTAATGCCGGCACCGACAAACGGGAAAAGAAGACCGGCCACACTGGCTACGGCCAACCCGTAGTCGAGGGCTGTGCTTCCTGGGGCTGCTTCTAAGGTTCGGGCTGGGTCCAGTTTCAGTTCTTCCATAAGAGTGTTATAAAGGACGTTATCACACTCTTTACGGTTGGGCAAGATCACCCAGGTACAACGCGGTGAGGCTAAGAGTCGCTGTCGGCGGCACGGTCAGTCTGGCTCGGCCTTCTGTTGGCCTTACATCAGGTTTGGGGGCAGAGGTCGGTCGACTGTGGGTTCCCAAGTCCGACGACGCCAATAGGCCCGCCGGAGTAAGATGTCTGTTACTCGTACCTTCGCGATGAGCACGGACGCACCAGCTAAGAATGCCTCGGTTCTGGACGGGCATTTAGAGGAGCTGAGGCATCAGTCCGGTACTGGGTTGCTGTCCCTGAAGATTAGACCTGACCGTGAGTATTTTGCTCATGCCCGTGAAATCGCTGAGCTCTTTAAGTCCTTGAAGCCACTGCGACAGAACGACCGAGAACGCCTCTGGCGGGAATTCAACGACATTCGAGACGCGGTTCGCAAGCGGCTTGAGCACCTGGGTCACGTCTCCAAACAAAAAAGGGAGCTTGTTGAAGGACGTATTAAGGAAGCTCTCGGGTGGGCTAACGCCGCCGCGACCAAGGAGGACCTTCAAAAGGCGGACGAGATCTTGAAGATCGCGATCGAGTGGATGAAGGACGGTTGGGCTCAGTTCCCAGGTGCAACTGAATTTTTTGAATCCATCGAAGGGAACGAGGGGATTCTCCTTGAAGCAGACCGCGATGCTTGCTGGAAGTTGTGGAAAGAAGCCAAAGAGACTCTTCGCTACCGGCGCAAGGACATACAGGAGGCCAGTTATCGAAAGATTAGGTCGGCCGCGGACTCGGCCCTTTATCAAGCCCAGAATGACAATCCTCACGACGCCCTCAAGGAGGTCAAAGAGTGTGGCCAAGCATTAGCCACCAGCTACATGAGCAAGGAGCAGCGCGAAGAAGTGCGCAGCGTGCTTGACACTGCGTGGAAAACTGCGATCAGCCGCATCGAGGCCCACCGAGGTGAGAGTCGCCGCAAGCACCTCCAGTGGGTCGCGCGGCAAGAGCAGTGGATCGAACAACAAGAGTCCTGGATACGCAAAACGACCGAGCGGATTGAGGGTTCCCACGAATTCATCAGCCGCCTTGAATCCCAGATTGACGATCTACGTGAGCAAATTGCCAGTGCTCGTACCGAAGAGCATGCGGATCGGGTACGGGGATGGGTAGAGGAGAAGTACGACAAAATCGCTGAGGTCAACCGCCAGATCGAGGAGGCCGAAGACAAAATCCGAGACGCGCAGAATAGGGTTGCCGAGGCCCGCCAAAAACTCGACAGCTAGCTCGCGTGCAAGACCGCCGGCTTGCTAATCAATCTACACTTACCTGCGGGCAGCCACGGCGCGGCCTGACCAGCGCCCGGCGCCGATTCACTCGTATGTGCTGCATTCGCGATTTTGCTAGCCGATAACATACTTTATCGTCTAGTAAAACGGTGCCGGGTAAAGGGGTTCGGGTGCCTGTGATCTTTACAGCTAAATGGCGGGCTTTCTTTACGCTATTTGGCACCCTCAGCCAGTTGCCGCTGGCCTGATTCCAAATGGCCCTGGTGACACGAAAGTTGGGTTTACCCCAACATCAGTTATCGAGTGCATCTTCTACGTCCATACCCAGATGCTCGCGCCACTTCTCCAATGACGGCCTCTGCCAGGGTGGCCAAGTCATCATGTTTTTTCAATAGCTCTATTGCCGATTCACCCTCAGCGACGTGAAGAAAAAGGGCGCGCATGACGCAGGCGGCCCTCGTCAATGCGCTCACCGCGTCCAGTAACTCATCATCCTGTATGACGGGGATTGGTGGTGGCTGCATTGGGAATATTGTGCCTCATGGGGTCCAGGTAGCAACGGAACAGAATTACTAGGTAAGGGCACCAAGCCTCATCGACGGCTTAACCTCTGTCGGATAATCGACGTAGAACGATGTGCTCCATCTGCCGTGTGATCTCCACCCCGAGCGGCTCAAATACGGCGCGGCGTTGCATGGTTATCGGGTTAGCTGGGTCGTCGTCCACCTCGGCAATCTCGCAGGAGACATGAGTTCTGCGACCGTCGGGCATTTCGCGCAGGAGGATGCGCCCAAGGGTACCCAAAGTGGAGTGACGAAAGTCGTAGCACCAGCGGCCCCCGGACAGGGGCCGTTTCTCGAAGGTAATCTCGGGCGGCAGGCGGATCATGCTGAGTTGTTTAAACGAAGCTGGCCATAAACTTAAAGTCTCTGGATATGCTGTCGCGCTTCGGCGAGCGTCGCGTTGCATGTCCGGTGTCTGGTCGTCGGTCGATACCCGCCGGTCGTAACCGCATTTCACTTGCGCTGCGCTTCCAGTTCATCAAGAGCGCGTTGAAGGGTGGCCGCGACAACCTGATAGCCCATTTGTTCGGCCCACCTTCGGACGATTGTCAATTGGTGCTCAATCGGAAGGTTGTCGTTGATGTTTTCGAGGTCCGCTGGGCGTGTTTTCATCGCTTCATTCTGGGGCAGACCTTCGGGATTGGCAAGCTCGGTGTTTACGGACCAGTCCCAAAACTTACCCTTTACGAGACGCAACAAGCATCAGACTGAATAACCAAGCCACTCCAACGCCTATCGGATATGAAGCACAAAGGAACACGGTATACCTTCTGACGCACTCGGTGTGTGAGGCATGGCAGGTCGCATCGAAGGACGCGAAGGGCGGTAGCCCGGCAATGTATAAAATGATGAGCATTGCCGCGACTGGACCCCACCCGAACATAAACCATTTGCGCATATGGGGCCATGATATACGGGCTGCGGGAAAATATCCGGCCACCTGTCCGTCTCAAACACGGCCCCTTCACGGAACGTCCGCCAAGGAGGAGGGCTGAGGCGAGCATCCTTCCCAAGCCCAACGCAATTATCAGCGCGGGTTTGCTGGATCGCCCTGCGCATCCCGAATTCGCGACAGATAAGTGAGATTGGGCGACTTAGCCATCAGCATGAATCGCCATAGCGCCCACAACAGGAGGAACTCAATAACGAATACGGCGAGTTTTTTGGGACCAAACGACGACGAAAGTACGGGCAGCAAAGACGGAGCGGGCAGCCGACTTCCGATAAGATGCGAATTCCAAAAATATGGGAAAAATGAAAGGGCCTCCTCTAAGAGCAGAGCCACTCTAATCGCAGGTGTTATCCACAGCATGAGCAACAGCTTCTTGTAGAGGCCCCCGTTGAACTGAAACGGTGAAAACAGCAGAGTCAAGCCCAGAAGCGCATGCAAAATCACTAGCGTCTCGGCGATGAAAGCGGGAGGAAATCGATCAAGCAAACCTAGAAAGAGAGATACCCATGACGCTGACGATCTCTCGGCACCCATCGGTAGATTTCCTGCCGCTCCGTAGAACCGGTCGAACAGAACAGCAGTTAAGGCTAGATCAATCAACAGTTCCATTACAGCGACCGCGCATACGCTGAACGACGCAACCCCGAAGCCGTACCCAGGCAGCGTTCTTGCCTCCTTGGAATCTACGGCTTGCCACGCGAGGGTGCTGGACCGCTTCATGCACCGCACAATATCATGCTTGATGCGGACAACCTGGGCAGGCTTGAGCGTTCGCCGAGCTGAAGACAAACCACAAAGGACCCTTTTGGGGACACGACAACAGGAATGGCGGCGTGGCGCCCAAAGGACTTATCTATTTGAGACAGCGGTCTAGTGCTGAACGCGTTTGACTAGATAACAGCGCCGCGCTCCTCCCTGACTCAGCGCAGATTGATGGGCAGTTTTTAATTCTAGAGCCCGTCGACAGTCGCATAAGATATCTTACGTAAAATTAAGCGTGATCCAGCCATATAACCGGCCTTTTGATTCGACTCCAAGAATCTGCATTATGTTAAATCCATTGTCTTACAGCTTCCGGGCACGACCTCGGAGCTCGTCCTGATTCGTCAGCGCCTCCTACTCTCGATTAAATCTGTTATCAAGACTCGCCTGTGAAATGTGGAAGGTTAGTCTACTGAAGCTTGACAAGGCAGACCCCACTAACACCGTCAAGTTTTCTTCCGCCAAAACTTGACATTCCTTATGCGAGGGCCGACCTGGAGCCTCTGTGGTCAAGAAGGGTGCCATCCAGCCAGGAAGACTACAACGCCTGACTCGCTACGGAGGCCAGAAGGGCGATCGGTTGTGGACAAAGTTGATTACCAGCGGGGCTCCAATCAACAACGTGGCGGCCAGGAGCAGAATAAGGGCATCTGCGTAGACGTTGTAAGGGTATCTTAGACTCCTTGTCATCAAGCGTAGTAAATCTAATACGAGCACGGTTGTAAAAAAACGGGAGCGCCCTTCTCGCAACGACGAAACAGCGCAAAAGATCAAATACAGCCCGAATGCCATGCGGGGGATATATGCGAGGATATACTCCATAATCGGGGCTCATGCCTTAAAATCAGGGGTATTTAAGGCCAGAGGGACTTGCGCTGTTCCCCGAAAGAAGCTGACCCAGGAACTGAAGGACTTTTACCACAGGAGCCGGTACGATGTCTAGTAGATCCAACAAGTCGCACGGTGATGCGTCTTGCCACGACCCGCGCCCTCCAGCTTGAAGTTCATTTATGCCGACCAAGATGTTTTTTGGTCCAGCATATACCTGATAAGCACCGATGGTTCCGGTAATGTATGTGACGGGCGTGCCTAGGGTGCCGCTTGTGACCTCGAAAACAACTGATGCGGCGACGGTACCTGCCCCAAGGACAAACTGGGTTTCTCCGAAAGCGACCTCCGTCGCCCCAACCGCCACTTTGTAAGGGTTGAATAGGCCATTTGGGTCGATCGTCTTAAGGGGATTCCCCCCAACATATACGTATGTATTCACTCCTCCTGCCAACCCAATCGGGTCGCTCTCCACGTATCTCCCAAACCCAGGATCATAGTCCCTGAATCCGTTGTGGTAAAGCTGAGTTTCAGGATCGAACTGCTGCCCCGGCAAACGCAGGCTCTGGGTCGTGAGCGTGCCAGTGACTGAAATGCCAGTGCTTCCGAAGGGTTGATAAAGCGCGCTCCATGCGACGGCTTGGGTGGAGCTAGTCAGCTTTTGTGGTGTACCGAGCCGGTCGGTGTGAGTGAAGTAAAGACCACCGGTCGTTGGGTTCACTTCGCCGATCGGTCGGCCGTTCAGGTAAATATAATCAGCTGTCACCCCTTGGTGGAGATCGTTTTCCGAGAGAAGCGAGCCGTCCGTACGGCTGAACTCATACACGATAGGATTCGATCCCGATAATAGCTTTTCAAGGCGCTGGCCAAACAGGTCGTATCGGTACTTAGCCGCCGTTGAGGTCGTGGTCGCACTTGCCAGCTGGTCGGCATGATTGTACTTAAACGTATCCAGCACTGTGGAGCCTGACGTGACCGTGTGCATGTTTCCGGCCGCGGTGCTGTCGAGGGTTTCGGTCGTCGATCCGATCACCTCCTTTTTTAGCCTGTTGCTGTCCGTGGCGATGGTGTACGTGGTTTTAGCCCCGTTCAGAGTCTGGGTCTTCATGTTGCTTACCGGGTCCCAAGTGAAGCCGAAGGTGCCGTACCCCCCCGAACCGCTGATGGCGCCAGTAAGACGGTCGAGTGCGTCGTACGTGAACGCCTGGGTGTTTGCAGAGGTGACGGCATCGGTGATCGTCTGAACGCTATTGTTTGGGTAGTAGGCATACGCTAGGCCCTGAATCTCAGCCGTACCGGTCTCGACCCTCGTCGTCGGGCGGTAGTCGAGATCATAGCCGTACGCACCCGTAACGCCGTTGCCGAAAGTAAGGCCAGATTCAGGGCCAAATGGCTGGTAGGCGACCCCGGTCACGACGTTGCTGGATGAGGATGCCCCCGGCGGCTCGGCAGTCACTGATGTCACCCGGCCCATGCTGTCTCGTTGACAGGCGACCACGGTGCCAGACGGATAAGTGATTGCGGCCACCCGGCTCACAGCGTCGAAGGCTGTGAGCGTGTTGAGAGTCCCTTCGCCAGTCACAACGCGCGCTTCCTGCACGACATTGCCTCGCTCATCGTAGGTCAAGCTGAGGCTCCCGACCCGATCCGTGGCGCTGGTGAGCCTACCAACGCCGAAGCCATGGCCAGTGGCTTGATCGTAGGTCCGCGCGACGCTGAGCTTGGGATGGCCCGGATACGTGGTGGCTAAAGGACGATCCAGGGCATCATAGGTGGTGTCCGCGGTCAGCGGACCGGCCTTCACAGACTCGGTCTGATTACTGTCCAAGTCATAATGAAATACACTAGTTCCGCTGTCGGGGCTCACTGTCTGGATCGTGTCACCGAAGCCGTTGTACACGTAAGCAGTAGTATGGCTATTCGCGTCCTCGACCGTGAGGACTCGGTCATGAGCATCGTACGTGGTGGTGGTTGTTCCACCCGGTGAAGGATCTTTCGCCGTTGAGAGGCGATTCAGGGCGTCGTAAGCGTACGTGATGATGCCCGAAGGCGAGGGTGGCGTGACTGCCAGAGCATTGCTGTTGTTGTCATAAGTATATACGGTCGTTTGTCCCATGCCTCCGATATCTTGAAGCACGCGCCCAAGCGCGTCGAAAACGTCCGCATGCTGCTGGGTAACAGTCTCTGAGGGATTCTTGACCTGTACCAAGGTCCGATCGCCCAAGGCGTCCAGTGTGTAATTGATGCTGTTGCCAAAAAGGTCGGTCACGCTCGTGAGCCGGTGCGCGGCGTCATATGCGTTGGTTAGAGCCGAACCGTCCGGTAGCGTTGTCGTTAGGAGGCTGCCCGCTAGGTCGTAATTAAACCTAGTTATGAGCGGGCCAGCACTCGTTGAAAGTGTGCTGGTCAACAGTCGCTGGCGGGCATCGTAGGTCAGAATGGTCGCGACGCCATCGGAATCGACGATAGTCAGCGGTAGGCCGCCGGGCGTGTGTTGCGTGACGGCTGTAATTTGTCCGAGCGCATTCGTTTGCTTTGAAAGCACGCCGGTGCTGTCATAGACAAAACTGGTGAGTTCAGAGACATCGGTCCTCGGTCCCAGCACAGACGCGAGTAGGAAATTGTTCCACGTGTATGTCCAGGCTCGCGTTGTGCCGTTGGTTACGTACGGCACACTCGTGGTCGTCGTATCGATCAGAGTCTTCGTGAGCACATTGCCGTTTGCATCATAGGCGAGATTCGTGGTGAGGCCTGGCGTGACAATTTGTGACGGAAGGTGAAAGTTGCTTACATAAGTGATAGTGGTTGTGCGAGCCTGCGGCGTCCCGACCGCCGCATTGATCGTTGTCGGCTCGCCGCGCAAATCGTTGACATAGGTCGTTAGGTTTCCGTTCCAATCGGTGGAGCTTGCGAGGTACCCGTTGCCGTCATAGGTGAATTGTTCGGTAGCGGCCGCCGTTGTAACCGTCGCCAGACGGTTGAGGGCCGTTATTTTGGGCTTGGTCTGTAGCGTCGTGAATTGATAAACGGTCTGCTGGCCGAGCGCATTAGTGACTGTCGTACTTCCGTTGGTGTAGACAAACGTCGTCAGGTCGGCCCCGCCGGCGTGCTGACTTGATATCGCACGGCCCAGGAAATCGTAGGTCCAGGTCGCAAACCGATTTCCGTCTTCGTCGATGATGCCCGTGAGCGCATTTGGATAGTTCGTGTTCTCGTAGACGTATTGCCGGATCGACCCGTCAGGGTACGTGACTGAGATCAGATTGTTGTTGCTGTCGTACGCATAGGAGTACAAGCCGCCTTCCGGGTCTGTAGCCTGTGTCCGGTGCCCGGAGGAGTCGTAAGAAAAGGTCAGGATCTGGCCAAACGGCCCGGTTACTGTCGTCAGTTGATTGCTCGCATTGTATATCAGCGTCGTCGTTAGGCCGCCGCGCGACGTGAGGGACGTCAACCGGCCAGCCAAATTGTAGTTCTCAATCGTGTCTTCACCAGTTACTGCCTGCCAGCCGGTCTGTGGACCCGATGCGGGAACCTGTGTGAGAACGGTAGGCACGTCAGTGGCGCCGACCCAGATGCCGTTGATTAACCAGAAGCTGTCGACCCGTCCGTTAGACTCGGTGACTTGCGCGAGCTGACTGCCGGGACCACTGTAAAGAGAACGGTCATACGAGCTGCGCCAAAGCAAACCAAAGCCGACCGAATTGAGCCCCAAACTATTGAAAAAGCGCCTCAGTTCCAGATGAGTGTTGGCGGGCGCTACGTAATCCGTTTCGACTTCAAAGGTATTTCCCGTTGCCGCGTTGATTGGGTCCGCACAAAGCAACCTGGGATTGGAGCCGTACAGAACCGCGGGAAGGGCAGACGCCGCGCACCCGAGGAGGTTGATGAAGGAGCACCAGTCGCCACGAACCCGGCTCCCGATCCCCCGGCATCCACCTCTGCGATGGAGAACGTCTCGTTGTCGACAACGGTCGTGTAGGAGAAAAACGTCTTCTCAATCATCGGCGTACAGGCCCACGCACCGGGCGAAAATGTCGCCCCGCCGGAGGTCGTTACGGTGATAGTGCTCGGTGTATTCGAGGCACTCGCGTAGGCGAATTCTAAGAGGAATGAAGTGCCGGCCGGTACTCCAGCGGGACCGCCGAAGGTGCCAGTGCTATTCTCGGGTGTCGTCGTCGGTATGTTGTTACAACCGTTTGACTGAGCCTTGGCCTGTTCAGCAGTGACAAGAAGCAGCAAGAGGGGTGTCACTAAGCCAACGCGCTGAAGGTACGATGTGGCGCGCAAACGCCTTGGTTCCGCCGGTAAACGAAGCATCAACTGAAGCCTCCTATTACCTTTGGCACCAAATCTAGCAAAAAAACTTGCAGTTCGGGTGAATTCCCCGTGAAAGTGAGCGCTGGCTAGTACTATTGCAGCCGGTTACGGCGGTTGCCTCCAGGCGCCCGATAAATTCCTTTCTTGGGCCAAAAAAAGAGAGCGCCACGTCAAATAGCGATTTGCTCCCCCTCGTCACGCGAAATCTCATTCTGGCGGCGACTGTAGACGACTGGTGGCCGGCGATGTGCTGGGCGGCTTCGAGCGCGCCCTTGTTCTTCCAGATGGGCAGGGATACTGGTCACACGAAAGGCATGGTTCACGATCGGGTGGCGGCGGCTGCGCGACTGTGAATCATGCGGTAAGCATCCTGCTCACATTTGGATGTCACTTTCCCGTTTTGCGGCCGGTCGTACGAAACAGCGGTCGGTACGGGTCGTCCGCGATGCCCGCCGCCACGACAGGTTCCCGATCCTGTTCTCGATTGTCCCGGCGGCGGCCGTGCGATTGCCAGAACCGCCAACCCGATTCAGTCTGTTGCTACGGTTTGCAGCATCTGCGGGACATACGCATTTACTATGGGGTTTTTCTGAGGCGGTCGCTTGCGGCGCGCGCGCTGATCCTGCTGCTAGCAGCGTCGGAGACTGACACCCACTGCGATGGTGAGGCTAAAGCCAACATTCGCGTCACCAGGCGGAAAAACCGGACGATCGGCTGGGGTTCTATTTACCTATAGCGGGAGGACACTTTGTCGCCTGCTTGAGGGAGTCAATGAGCTTGTTCTTCTCTTTCTGAGCCTGCTCCAACTCAGCCGTTAGTGTATCTGCTTTCGACTTTTGTTTGGAGATTTCCCCGTCGGCCTTAGATACCTCGTGGTTGAGGTCGTCGGCATTCTTCTTCCAATAAGCGATATCGGCTTCGATCTGCGCCTTTGATCTCTCAGCGAGTTCTGCACGACGATCGGCCGCGACCGCCTTGTTTTGAGCGTGTCGTTGCAAAACCGAGCGTTTGCGCAAAGCAACGAACAGTTTACTTGATATCATTAAGGCCCAGCCTGAGTAAGGCTGCCGTCACAGACTGAAGGCGGATTGGTGTTGGGGCGACAGGGCCGGGTTTGTCCAGCCGATTCCAAAGAAGAATTTGGCTCGGGCGAAGGAGAACGAGATGTGGACGCCAAGGCAAGTTCTCGACGATTGGTACGAGCGACTAGCTGTCACTCAGCGTGCTCATTATCTCTCTGCAGATCACTTTGGCGCTCGAAAGTACTGGCTGGGGATTCCAGCTGTTGTGCTGTCAATAGGATGAGTAGCGACGAACGGCATGGCTACATTTCAGTGGATGGCCACTCGCACGAGGTGACCTGGCACACCATTTCAGGCGAGGTATACGTTTATTGCCGTAATTGGTGGTATGCGGGAAAAGCCGACAACTTCGACGAAGCTCTCGATGTCGCGCGCTCCTACTTAAGAAGCCAGGGTTGGAATTGAGCCCCAGCCGTGGGAGCGGCATAGGCATGGGAAGAAAGCACAAAGACATTTTCCTGGGCGCGACCGAGGAGCTGCTTCATGGTATTTTCGGCGGGTTCAAGAGTGGTTCGAAGAAAAGCAAGTCGTCCCCGCGATACTCAAATCGCCCTAGTCGGACGGCTTCCTCTAGTCCGCCGCGTGGCGACCGATCGGGACCGCGATCATCGGACTACAGCCCTCGATACAGTTCACCGAGCACTCCCAGGTACACCTCGCCGACTACGGCGACTACTCAATCCCCAAGATCACCACGGGGCTATGGGCCGAAGTTGGCCCTCTGCGCTTTCCTGGTTTTCGTCGGCGTTGTCGGTTTCCAGATTTTACGTAGCCTCGCCCTAGTGAGTACACCTGCAAATGTAGGTCAGCGGGCTTTCGGTTCAAGCTCGCCGCCCGTGGCGGCGCGGCCAGCCCTGCCACCCTCGCCTGTACCTCCGCCGACGAGTGCCGCCAAGTTCCTCGGCAACGACGGCGGTTGGCCTCAGTTTGAGAAGTGGCAGATCGACATTTTCCCTGACAGCCACCAAGGGTGGCAGGAAACGCCGTTGCACGTCGAGAGGGACGTCAAACAGTACTTCACCGGGACGGGGCCGTTTGCGATCGCCTGGGGAGGGAACTCTTTCTCGGCACACTGCGATGAACCGATCGACCAATGGGTTTCGTGCGCTGTCACACTATGCCAGACGGGAGCTTTTGTCAGCCGGGCGTTCTGCCCCGGCGAGAATGCCCCCGGCCTGCAAGTTTGGCAGACATTCCCTTCGTCGCCCATGACGACACCGATTCGGGTGAAAGCAGAGGTGGACCGGCCAGTGACGGTATTCGTTAACTACAAACCCTTCGATCCGGGGCCGATCCCCCTTCAAACACTTCCTGCCCCGCCTGGGCCGTCAGAAACCATTCGAGTGACCGATACGAGCGGCCCCTATGCTGGTAGGGGCCCGTTCGGACACAGCTGGAATATCGAGATATTTCAGAATAGCCACCAGGCGTGGCAGGAGACGCCGCTTCATGTCGAAGGTGAGGCGATCACCACGTTGGGGAGCAATGGGCCCTTCGCTCTTGGTTGGGGCGAGTTTTCTTTTTCTTCGAAGTGCGGGTCCCCGAATAGCTGTTCGATCACCCTGTGTCCGAATGCCGAGTTCACAACCAGCGGTAATTGCCCGGGACAAGCCACAAGCCCCACCGTCTATCAGACGTTTCCGCGCTCGCCCGCCGGGACTCCGATCAGGATAAGGACGGAGGTTGACGATTCCATACGCATAAACGTCTCCTATTGGGTTAACAAGTGATCACCCTATGTGGGTCCTGTTCGTCATACTCGCCGTCATTTGTGGATGCATAAGTGCCGCGACTGCAATCCAGTCCACCCGGAGACGCGGGTACCGTTCTCCTGCGGTCTGGCCCGGCCACATCGATCCACCGCAGTCTGATCCCCAGGAGCCAAGAATCATGCCTTCAAACGTTTCTCTTCTAGCGGAATGGAATGAGCGCGAGATCACAAGCCAACTCCAGCAGCTTCGTGCACAGCAGCCGGAGATGATCCCGCATAAGACTAAAGCACCGTCAAGACTAGTCGGTGCGTCCATCTTCGCCGCAGTCCAGAAACAATCCGCGTTATGGCTTCAGATCACTGTCGGTCTTGCAAAGCGTCGCCGCCGCTCTATTCGCCAGCTTACCCCAAAGTTGCTATCGATAAAATCTGTTATCAAGAGTAGAGTGCACCCTGCGAATGGCGACGGTCAGCTTGTGGAAGATGGCGGAACGGACCAACACCGTTTTCTTGCTCTAGAACTTGACGCTGCGCATTGCTAGGCCGGACTGGGTGCCGTTTTGGTCAAGAAAAGGTGCCATCCAGCCGGAAAGATTACTGCCGGTTCGGAACGCCGGATTTTGGTCTGGCAGCAATCTGACATTATTCAATAGTGAGCGGTATCGACGAGAATACTTCGACTTCAGCAATAGAGAGGGCCCTGGGTCGCCTCCGTCAACTCAACTTGAACTGGGAGACTAAGGACGACCACTCAATTCAGGCGTCTGGCAAAGATGGATTGTTCGTCTCTATTTCCCTCGTACCAGTGGGCTCTGCAACCCGCAAAGCGAATTTCTCTATACATCAACAGAACACGACAATTTACAGCTGCTTCATTCTGGACCGGAGCACAACTGGTTTTGAAACTTTCGCTGTGAATTTTGAAGGCTACGAACTGATTTTGAGCTTTTGCAAAGAGGTCATTTCACGAGTGAAGGCCGAGAGAGGCCTTCGAGAGCGGCGGCTCAAAGACAACTTTTGGAATGGGTAGCGGAATCGCAACCCGATACGCGGGCGCTCAAGAAAACCGGACGCGGCACAGATGACCCCTTTTATAAACACGGCGGTTAGCGTTCCCTGCCGGCGTCCCGCTCTCTGGACAATTGACGCAAGTGACAACAAAGGCCGCACCGGCTATCAAAACCTTCTTCGTGCTGATGAGGTGGCAGTGGTTTCGGCGCGTTGGGTGGTGGGTTCACGCCGCTCTCAGGATCGTAACCGCGCTCGCACCACAGTTCGTGCCGTTTGTCCCAGATCATAGGTCGACTCTCAGCCTTTACGAGACTAAAGCCCACAGTTTGAATGGCGGTAATCAGCGAGTGGTTTTGGCAAACCCGTCCACCAGATCGCGGCGCGACGGATTAGTGAGCATGGCCTTGGTGGACCAGAGTCCGGCCGAGGGTGTGCTGATGTAGTATACCTGCTCGCCGCTCGGCATCGTGTTCCAGCCCTCCAGCATCTTGTCCGGCGGGTAGCGAGCCTGAGCTTCAGCAAAATCCGCGTACTGATAGCCCACCTGCTCGATTTCAGTCCGAGTCAGATGGCCGGGAGCGTAGCGGATGGTGAAGCGGCCCTCGCTGGAACCGTGAATGAGATGCGCGACTCCGTGCGGGGCCGCCTGCATATCGGCCTTCGTCTTGTACAGACCGAAAAGGTGCTGCGTACCCGTATAGCCGTATTTCCGGATTAGGGCGTCCACTTCAGGCTGTTCACCGAATCGGTCGAGCCCTGGGGCAATGATGAGCAGATCTCCCCCATCTGCTATTGCCATGCGTGTACGATACACCGCCTTATTGCTGACCCACATGCTGCGGAACTCGTCCGCCTGCATGACGGCGACGATCTTCGTTACAGAAGTATCGAAGACGGCAACGTTAAGTTCCCGGCTACGGCGAGCTGCCGCCAGATACGTCTCCAGGTCGTCACCTACATAAATGCCGCAAGGAACGAGTCGATTCTGCTCGTCTCTACGCATCACAATCTGGACATAAACGTCGGGAAGATAACCAAGAAAATGCTGTTCGGCCCAGTTGTAGCAAGCACGAAGTGGCGCAATGAGGCAACCCAGATTGTTCTCGATCCCGTACACCGCCGCAGCGATGTGCGACGCGCAGATCGTGTCATGGCCACCAAGTCCAATGAAATAGTTCTTATTGTGATTGGCGAACCCCAGCACCTCATGCGGAACGACATGGCCAATGTTAACGACCAAGTCCCATTTGTTGGCCATTAGAGTGGAGTTGAGGCTGACGGGGATCTCCCAATCGGCCACACCGCCAGTGGTCTCAGCAACCAACGCGGAAGGAATCGTACCAAGGCGAGTGACACCGTTCCGCCAATCATGCGCCTCGATCTTGGTGTTAGGTATTGACCCGAACATCCAGCGGTTTTCTTCCTCCGTGTGTGGTCGGTGCTGCCCAAGAGTGGGTATAACTGCAACATCCGCATTTGGCAGCGCCTGGTAGAGAAGCTCTGTGATCTTGCCAGCGCCGCTATGCGCGCGCGTGAGATCAGGTGGAAGTAAGAGCACCCTCTTGAGATCCGGGTTGATGCGTGTGCGCGCTTCATCCAAAAGGCGCAGGACGGCACTGCCAATTTGTTGATCTGTGAGAGCAGAGGCCTCAAGACAAAACCATGGCATCGCCGGTCTCCTGCCTGACAGGATACATGTAATAACGCGCGAACAGACCTAGTCTCCATCTCCCAATGGCCGCTCTGGTCCCGGCTCCGGCGGCTCTCCACCAAGCGGCACGATGCAAACATGCCCGGTGAATCCCCCGATAGGCAACCGATCCAGAAATACATGGTGGATTTTGTCGGTGCTCTCGATGTGGGCGTGGCCAATTTCGATCCAGCGGCTAGTGATGCGGTTCTCGCGGCGGAGAGCAAATGCTGCGTGGGTCGGCGCTTTGGGGTCGGGCATGCAGTCTCGTAGCACGGTCATAGGTCAAGCGCTATGCCCGGCTCGTCGGGCTCGGAAACAGAGGAAAGCTGATACAAGTGTGCCGGGTCGCTGTACTCCCAAAGATGCATCCAAAGAACCGTGTCCCAGGCGCTAGAGCTCGCCTGAAATAACGGGACCGGAATTAGTCGCTGCAGAAGCTTCATGGCGGCCACCTGGAAACCTCGGCCTGTATCCCCCGTGCGCCGATGACGTGGCTTCGGACTCGGCGCGAAGCGGTGCGTCAAGGACCTCAGGACTTCTCGGAATTGCCGCCTGAGGATTTCGCCGAAACCTCGCGCTTTGACCTCAGCTCTGGTGCGTTTCTTTTCCTGCCGGGGGATTCCGCCATCGCCCCGGCTCTCATCGTTCTCGGCCGCCGTCTCTCTGTCGCTCGTAGTAGGTACGCTGCCGCTCCTGGTCGAGTTTCTGCGCCTCTTGCGCCTCGACGGCACGGAGGTGGTCTTGTTCAGACTTGAACCGCTCCCGATCAATTTCAGCTGCGGCTGCCGCGCGCTCCCCGGCGTCGTGCGCCGCCTGAATCTGCTCGGGTGTTCGCTCGGTGGCCCCGAACATATTCGCCAGCGTCTCGATCGCGCCGGCGGCAAGCTCGGCAACGGCTTCGAGGGCCTTGCCGGTCACGTGTTCGGCCTGCCTGGTAACAACCCGCGACGACGGGTCCTTGCCCGAAATCTCTCGGCCAAGCCGACCGGTCGGGCGCGTATCTTTCTCCCGCTTCAAAACACCCAGGCTGCTTAGATCGCGGAAGGCCTGGCGTTCGAGGTCAAACGCCGCGGCGCGATCCTGAATAATCTGCTTGGTTGCCTCGATGCTCGGAAGGCTGCTGCGGTCGAGCGGTGCCAGAAATTTCTCAATGGTGGCCCGGTCGTGGCCGGTTGTGTACCGGTTCAATTGGTAGACGCCACGACGCCCGGTGATTTCGCCTTCGCGCCGGTGAAGGCGTCCAGGATCTGCGACGATGACAATCTCTCCTTCGCGGTAGACCGGTGCAAAGCGGCCGGCCTCTCTCGCGAATGCGGCCTCCCTGTGGCTTCGATCGGCCTCTCTCTTAGTGACGCAAGCCAGGCGTGCCGTCCGCTCGAGACTGTCCACGAATTCGTTTACGTCACGGCTTTGGTGGTAGGCGATCCAAATGTCGGCCGCGATGCCCTTGAGATGCTCGGGCGGCTGACTCCCCTGCCCTTTCTCCTTACTGCCTGGCGTCTCTCTTCCTGGATGGCTTTCGACGAACCGGCGCTCAATCTTCTCTTTCTCGATCGCGGCTTTGGCCAAAGCATCCTGCCATGCCATCTCTTCGCGGTGCGGGTCCCGCATCGGCTCGGCCTTCGTCCTGTCCCTGGTGATTTGCTGCTCGCGGATAAAGCTGCGGGCGTGTTCCACGGTCGGCAACTGGTCGCGGTCAAGGTCGGCCAAACGCTCGCGGGTCTGGCCCGCGTTCACACCGAGAATGCGCTTGCCGAGAGCGTGCATTCCGCCCTCGTGGTCGATCACCACGAAATCGCGGCGGGCGCCCTGGGCGAGCACGAGTCCGCGATCGGCAAGGGCGGCCTCGAAGCTGCGGCCGTTGTCGGAACGCTCGAAACAATCCCGGATCGTCTGCCGTACTCCGTGGATATCGACGCCGAGCCGACGCGCCTGCTCGAATTCGTCGCGGGTGGGGGCCAATACTGGGCCGTCGCGCTCGTTCTTGACACGCGTCAAATCCAGGGTCTTCTCCAGCTCGCGCGATACTTCTTTCAGACGCTCTTTAAAGAACGGCAGAGGCACCGCGCGCATGGTTTCCGCGTCAATTCTTGACCAGGCCACGTGCATGTGCTCATGGCCCGTTTGCTCATTGACGTGAAACGCGATTGCTCGCGGCTGATCTGTCAGTCCAAGCTTGGTCTCAATCCGGTCGGCGACACGGCGCCACTGGTCGCGTGTTAGCTCCTCCCCGTCCGGGTTTCGCACTTGGACATGGAAGAACGGTTGCTCGCAGCGGGTGGCTTCGGCCATCACATGGACCGAACGAAACGCCTCGCGAACATCGCCGGCGGCGAAGCCCACGAGCTGCCAAAACTCGGCGCGCTCGGTTTCTTTGCCAGTGGTCATGTACTGCGCCAGTTTGGGCCCGTTATTGTGGGTCGTGCCTTTGGCAATCATAGGCGCTCCTTGCGTCCCACAATTTCCAGAATTCTGCACACGGCGGCGCGGGTCTCGGCGAGCGCCGCAAAGCATTCATGGGTTGTTACCGTCGACCCGCCTGCGTTCAGGGTGCGCGCGATCTGATTGAGCAGGCTGCCAACCTTATTCAACGCGGCGGTAGCATGCGCCAGGGCTTCGGCGTTGACGGGCGGAGCGCGTCGCGCCCGTGGACCGGGGCTGCCGAGCGCACAAGCGCGAAGGTAGCTGGCGCGGCTGAGACCGGCAGTGCGGGCGTTGTGATCGATGACGACGAGTTCGGCGGCATCGCAGCCAACGCCGATCTTGAACGCGCGCTGCCGCTTCTGGCTACCGCTGCGCCGCATGACTGGCGACGAGTTATCGTTGGCAGTCACGGGCGCACCGCCGAAGGTGTGGAAACGGGCACGGTTTCCACTTGCCGCGCCAAGCGGCACGGGGGATGCAACGGGGCTCGCCCCTTGCCAAGTTGAGGTGTGACAGAGGGCATGTAGGCCCTCTGTCCACCGTGGCGCGTGGAACACGCGCACAACTTGCTGTCCTTCTTCGACACCCGAATCATCCGCAAACTGAATCGAAGAATCAACCGCGCGGCAATACTGTTTTTTGTTCCATGCCCGGAACGATTCAGCATCGAAACAAAACGCAAAAGGCGGAACGCAGCGCGTCCCGCCTTTTGCAAACAAGTAGGCAGTAGGAAAGAAAAGGGCAAGGCACCCGTACGAGCGCCCTGCCCCGGTATGCGGTTATTCGACTTGATCTTCCGGTTGCTGTGCCTGACGGTCGCCGGCTCGGAGTTTGGAAATCTCCGTGTGGGCCAGGTCGAGCGCTTTGGCAGCCAACAGCAGATCGCTCTCATTAAGGCTGTCCGAGCTTTTCCACTTGCCCTGAGCGTCTTTGTAACTGCGCTGGAGTGTGACGGAGTACGCCGCGCCACCCTTCGCAGTCTCATTGCGCCAGATCGCAGCAGTAACCGGGAACATGGTGACTTTGGCGGCTGGTTTCGTTGTGTTGGACATGGTCTTTCCTTTCGTGTTTTTCTGGCGCGGGATTGCACCAGTGATGCAAAGAAGCGGGATTCGGGCGCGGCTGCGGTCAACCGTTGGCGCGCTCCCTGGAGCGGAACCGAAAAGCACGTTCGTCTTCGCCACCGGCGAAACGAACGCTGACTTTTTGGCGCCAGGTTGAACGCATTAAGCCGCGACTGGATCACGCTTGCATTCACTGGTAATGCAGACCCGCGTCGGGAAAGAGCGGCCCGACGGAAACCCGCGTCAACCGCGAACCGATCCCGCCAGCTGTGTGTCCCGGAATCGGAGGCAACGCAGCGAGGAGGAAGGGGCCATTGAGAGGTCCAGTATGTGTTTGCAGGAGCCACATGCGTGAGTGTGATTTCTGCTGTCATTGTCTGTCGCTCAATTCACTAGGGCATCAGGAGCAGCCTCCGGCAGAAGGTAGCTGTCAGTATCTTCAGGTGGTGACCATCAATGGCAATGCGTGGAAACGTGTACTTTTGCGCTTTAACTCGATTCTGGCGTTTTAGGAGGCTTCGTGCGAGGATGCGCCTCATAGCGGAGGAAACACTATCGACGAAACAACTAGGGAGACGCGATCATGCCGAGGCGGAAAAGCGCAAAGAAAATAATCGATGGACTCAAGCGGGACCTGGAGGCCTACGGCGTTGAGTTGACGCGGCCTGCGGGAAGCAGCCACTACGTTGCAGACGTGTCGACGTCGTGGGAGCAAGCCCAAGTTAGCCGAACCTTGGGCGAGAATGTGAGCGACGCGCTTAGGAGGTCTCCTAAAGGTGTAACGGTTGGACGAGCTGTAGACCGCTTGGAGATGTTCTTCCTCGATGCGGATGAATCTCGCCGCGATACAGAAAGGGGGCTAAAGAAAAAGCACGGCCCCGCGTTCCCAAAGAAAGCTCCAGCTGTGGTTTTGTGAAGTCACTTGAGCGCGAGAATGTACCGCGCCGTCGCCTCGTCGGTAAACCAAACGTTAAACAGCTTGGCCTTGAGTGCGGCGTGGATCGCCGCTTCCTTATGAATCCCTGCAATGACGATTACCGTCTCCTTGTTCTCCACCATCTGCCGGTAAAATTCGAGGCCTTGCTGATTGGGATTAAAGTGGCCAGCGGTGAGAAAAAAACGCCAGTATTCTTTCGGCAGGTTTTTGCCGCGGTGGTCTCGTGGCTGCTCCTCTCCGTCGGCGTTAAAGAAGCAATAGGAAAGGTCGCCGATTGCGCCCTGGGCGCTAAGCTCCTCCGGCGATACGCCGAGGGATTTAACAAGTCCGGTCATGCTCAGCCGGTCTATCTGCGCGTTGCTGTAACCGGGATTAGTGCCGCTAGGATTCACAATGCCGAGGCTTGCAAAAACTACGTCCACTACCTGGAGGTCCTTAACGGCTTGTCTGATTGAAGGGATTGCTGCCAACTCTTGGATGTGCGCAACGATGTCCCCTCGTCGTTGTTCGAGGCTTGCAGTCTCGGAAGTTTGCTTGTCATAAGGAGAGACGGTGGCGAAATGACATTGTCCTGGATTGCGGCCGGATCGTGCCCAGCCGATGGTGGCATTGGTTTCAGGGCCGACCAGCGATGACTTTCTGAGAAAGCCACGTCCTACCAGAGCGATGCCGTAGAAGTGAACTCGTGGTCGGTCTCGCTCTGGGAGCTGGCTCACAACCTCGAGGATGGTCTGGCCTCCTGAAACGCCCACGTGCAGCTCAACGCCCACCTGTTCAGCGTCCTCAGCCAATCGGTCAAAATACTGGGCCGCGGCTCTGCCCCATTGCTGGACGAGTCCAGCATATTGCGCATCTGTTTTGACCTTCCCGGCGAATACGATGTGAACCTTCTTAAGGTGCGGGTAGCCATCGCGGAGCTGCTGTTCGAGGTTGCTCTGCAGCGGCTGGACTGGCTGCAGCTGGTCGAGCTGCCGGTCTCGGACCAAGAGCCATTCCGCAGCTTCCTGCAACACCCATGCCACGTATTGCGGGGTGGTGTGAAGCAACTGGGCGATCTCTTCGTTTGATCGGCGTTCTGTAAAGCTCCATTTCACGACATCCCGCATGATGCTTGGCGGCGGCTTTGGCCGTTTCGGTCTCGACATGGCTTTTAGTTGCTCGAATCTTCAAAAACGAGGATTTTGACACCTTTCACGGACGATCGGGGGCAGCTTTGGCGACACCATAGGCTTAACACTTTTTTGGTGGCGATAAGAGTTGCCGTCTTTCCCGAGCGTATCAAGAGTGCGTGGGCTTGGGACGGCGACTAGCTCGACAACGTGGGACGAAAGGCCTTTGTGAGCATTTCAACAAGTGTCCGGCAGACCATCCAGCCGACGGCTCGCAAACAAGAGTACAGTGGCCGCCCGCTTTGGCTGATGGCAACGGGTCGCCGCGAACCGAGATTCCTCGTTCGGACTGGATTAAAGGTTCTCGCGGTCGGCAGGCACGATGTACTGCGGGATATCGAAGCGGTCGCTTGGGTCAGTCAGGACAACGAAGTGATCGTAACCGCCTTTGCACCGGTGGTAGAGGTGGGGCGCGAAATTCTCGTTAGAACTTGGTCGGCAAGAAAAGAAGCCGCTTCGCGCAGCGCTCGCTTTAAACGCCGCGGTGAGAGTGCGATTGCTACCGCGAACTTCGGCGTGTGGGACGGCGATGCCACAGCGGGTATTGCGCTGTTTGCTTTGAACCGGCCGGGGGAGGAGCAGTGAGCGTCGCCAGGCGATCGCGAATGGCCTTGGGGCGTGCCGCCGAGCTTGAATTGTTCGAACGGCACGCAAAGGAGTCCGCTGTGACGAGCGGATTCAACCAGGGAGGTGGAGTCGACGGTCTACCTCCCTTTCCAATTATCGCAACCAGCTCGACCGCCGGGGGCGAGATCCTTGAGCACTGGCGTAATCAAGCGGACGGCTTCTGGTGTGACGGTTTGTGCCGGGAGTGCGACGGCTTCTGCAAGTGAGGTGACTTGGGATGAACAACGGTAACGGCGGCGGAAAGCTGAACGCGCTTATCGATCGCCAAAAGGATATACAGGCGGCCCTTAAAGAAATCCAAAAGCGCCGCCGAGCGCAGGAGCGATCCGATCGGATACGGCTTGAAGCGGAGATCGGCGCTGCCCTGCTTGCGGATGCCGAGGCGTCCGATGGTGGCGCCGGCCGCGCCTATATTTCCGAGGTCCTGGATCGGGTTGTGACGAATGACGGCGCGCGCGCGTTCTTGCGCGCCAAGGGCTGGCTGCCATCCTAAGCCGGTCCTAGAGTTCGAGGGGGTTGACAGAGGAAGCGTATGAACAAGCTAAGGCTGATTCTGGCGATTTCGGTGGGAGTCGGGGTTTGGTCGGCAATGACCTTATGGATGGCATTGGTCGCAGATAAGAGGGCGACTGAAAGTTTGCAGCGAATGCCGTGGCCGCCGGGCGGGGGCGTCAGCCCGTGATTATCGCGGTTCTGAGAAACCCGGCAGAAGGAAATGACCCGATATGAGAAAGACGATTACCAAGAAAATGATCTGGCGCCGCTTCGGCGACGAAGCGAAGATCCAGGGGAGATTCTTCGGCGGTTACAACGTTACGACCCCGACCGGCGGCGATGTCGACATTGACGATGACGGTTTCAGAATTCACTGCGGCGGCGAGGATGTGTATCGCGCGATCGTGTTGCTGGCTTCGGACGCCTGGGGACACCTCACGGTTTACGGATCGGGCGACCACGTTATGGCCACTATTGCGCATGCTGAAGCGCTCGGGGTCAAGGTGACGCCGATTGTCAAGGAAAGTGGCGCCGGCTGCCTGCGCTTCTTTCTGGCAACACTGGTTTTCTTCATCTGTCTCGGGATGACGGCGCACGCGGGTGGATCGGAGGGAGCATTCCTGCTGTCATTCCTGATTGCCTGGGGCGTGTCGCGTCTGCTTCGGAAACGCGAGGAGCGCGCCGAGCGCCGCCGCGGCCAGCGCTACCGCTACCTCTATCCGCGCATTCACGGCGAAAACCGCGAGGCGTCGCGGGAGGACGCCACGCGAGAAGGCTGGCTGTGAACCTGGCTTCGGCGTGGGAACAGGAAAAAGTCCGTTTATGAATCGCCGCATCAGAATCGGTTACTGGGACCGCAGTTGCAGGGAGACATTGTGGTTCCCGCATGACTCTCACGTCATACTGGTGGCCCCTTCCGGTACCGGGAAATTGAGGGATGTTCTCGCGCCGCTGGCTATGTCTTGGCCCGGCTCACTCATCTGGGTCGATCCCAAACTTCAGGCGGCGGCGGTTCTGGGGCGGCACCTCGCGGAAAATCTCAAGCACGACGTCAAGGTCCTCAACCCCTTCGGCATCTTGGAGCCTTATCTTCGGGCATTGAAGCCGGCGCGGTACAACCCGATGGCGTGCTTACGGCCAAACTGGCTGGGGTTCGGCGCGGATTGCGAGTCTATTGCCGAAGGCATCGTCGTCGAGGAGATGCGCGGGAGTGAGGGCAATCACTGGGCTCTGAGCGCGCGCGATCTGGTCGCGGGCTTAACCGCTGCCCTCGCCAAGTACTGCGATGCCCCAGATAGAAACCTGACCGTTGTGCGATCGCTGATCTGTGGGCGCGAGCTGTTCGAGTTCTGCCGCTCGGCCATGCGTTCCAACGACCCGTTTCTCATGCAAAAGCTGGGACGCTTTGCCGCGCCCGGCGCGGAGGAGAACAAAGAAATCCTCGGCATAATCTCGAGCGCCATCACGCAATCGTCCTTCATCGGTAACGAGGCGATCGCCGAAAGCCTGAAGGAATCAACCTTCAGTTTTCGCGACTTGAAGAGACGGCCGACAGCTCTGTTCTTCGGCCTGCCGGCGCGCTATCTAAGCCCCTGCTCCAAATGGTTCCGGCTGATTATCGCTGCCGCGATGAACGAACTGCTGCAAGAGGAGCGCGGCGTGCCGGTATTGCTCGCACTCGATGAGTTTGCCCAATTGGGCCATTTGAAAGTGATCGAGAATGCGATGGCGCTGGCGCGAGGTTTCGGCGCACAGTTGCTGTGCGTGCTCCAGGATCTCAATCAACTCAAGGGCACGTACCGGGATTCTTGGGAAACATTCCTCGCCAATGCCGGCTGCCGGATATTCTTCGCGCCGCAGGATAAGTTCAGCTCCGACTACGTGTCGGCGCTGGCCGGTGAGCATGAAGTCCGCAATGTATCGAAGTCGGTGAATGACGGCCCGAATGAACCCGGACTGAATGTCGGGCCGCATTCCCGGCGCTACTTGCTTCCGCACGAGGTGCGTGATTTGAACGGCGACGAGATGCTGGTCTTCGGCCAGGGCATCCCCGGCGTCATACGGGCCGGGCGCCGCCCTTATTATCAGAGCCCGGAGTTTGCGGGGCTCTATGATCCTGACCCCTATCACCTCCCAACTGCCGAAGTGACGAAAAGCCAACGGCTTCCAAGGGCCGGTCTGCGCTGGCTCGGACAAGGCGGCGCGCGTGGGTAAGTCGAGGTGGCGTGGCGGTAGGAAGGAAAGTTATTGAGACGTTGCGGCGCAAGGAGAACCGCAAGCGATGCCGAGGATGAAGTTCGAAGAGAGCCGGGTCGAGGAATTGGAAGCCGACAACGAGAAGCTTCGCGATTTGCTGGAAGAACGCGAAGCCCAGGCCAAGGCCCTGGCCGAGGAATTGTTACGGCTAAAAGGCGGGAGCGATCCGCGCGTCGCGCCGCCTTCGGTGTTCCTGATTATTCTCATCGTCGTGCTTGCGGGGCGCATGGTTCTCTACCTCGTCGTTGAGCATATGGGTGCGACGGCGCGTGTCGAGGGGTTGATTTCGGACGCTGTGTTTGGCGTGGCCGCGCTTTACCTCTTGTCGGAATGGGTCAAGGCCGAGTGGGCCGCGAACGGATTGCTGGTGATTGCGAAGGGAACGCTCATCGCGGTGGCGCTGGCGATAGCCGTGCCGGCGTTCGTCGACAATCCGCTGCCAACCGCTGTTATGGTCGGCGCTGTCCTGGTGCTGAGCGCGAGCTATCTCATCGATCATGGCATGGCGTATGTCGTGAGAGTGATCGGAGGCCATCGATGACAGGAGATTTGAACGATGAATGAACTGGTCAGGTGGAAAGGGAAGAACGACGCGGCGAGCCGGATCGAGCAAGCGATGCAGTTGGTCCGGGTGAAGCCCGGTTTGACGCGGCACGAAGCCGAGCTTGTGCAGGAGGCGCGGCATCTGCCCCTTGCGCGTGATGCAGCGCTGGTTAAAGGCGTCGCGGACCTGCTGCGCGTGTGCGCCGTGCACGACAGGCCCTGGGCGGCGCGTTATGTAGTGGGCGCTGGCGGAGTCTTCCGTTACGCGGATTCAATCGCTATCACCGAGACGCTGTTCCGGCGGCAATACGCCGGAGGCAAAAGACTGGTTGTCCCCTCCTCGTCTATCGGCGAAGAGACATGTGCCTGGTGCGGCGTGAGCCGCCTCGGCGCGGTCTATTGCCCGGCGTGCAAATCCTTTGTTTGTTACGGGCGCACGGTAGTCAGGGAGTTCCGATGCCGCCCATCCTGCGGGAACGCGGGGATGCTTCAGCCTACCGACGTGACGCATGAGGGCATCGTGCCGGAGATCGGCCCATGACGATCCGCTGCCGGCGCCGGGGAGATAAGGCAGGGCCTTGAAACGCTTTTGGAACTATCGCGGCCTGCCGGTGGTTCTTTCTGAAGAAGCAGGTCTCAGACTACAGCAAAATTCAAAGCCTAGGAGACAGCAGCGTATGAATAACCCAGATGCAGCGCGCCAGCAGGCGCAGCGGGAGCATAACTCTAATCAGGGGCCGGCCAACACCAATGGCTGTGATGCCAATACGCGGGCGGCTTATGAGGCCGAGCGCGCGAGGTTGCAGAAGCAGCAGCAGGAGGACGCGAACAAGAGGAAGTGAGGGCAAGACCCAAACGGAAGCGACGTAACACGAAGGGGCGTTGGATCGGAGGCCAGCCCAATCGGCCAGGCCTATGACAACGCCCTTTCACGGCGGAATTTGAAAGGAAGTGTTACCCGGCATAAGTTGTGCCTGCTGATAGGAGAAGGAGCCCGATGTTAATTCACATTCGCCCTACTCTGTACGGGCCACGGGATGTGGCGATTGTCGATATCGAGATCGCCCCCTTAGGGATCAAGCTCGTCGGTGGGGTTGATATCACCATCGGACGACCCTATCCGAACAAATGGTACAAGGTGGCTCGCCGCAAGCAAGGAACCAAAGCTGTGAAAGGCATCTTGCTTGAAACGGCTGAGCCTATCGACAAGTTTGTGTGCATATCGCGGTGGGCTGTCGCTGCTGAATTTTGCGTGACCCATCGTGTGGAGTATCAGATTCTGGATGGCGACTTTGATGCAGCGAGCGACAGCATGATTCTCTGGCACGCATGCGGCGAAGAGTTAGGCGGTTGGTCTCACCGAATGCCGAAAGGCGGTAATGATATTCCTCCCATGGCGGCTGAGCCAAGGATGGAGGTGTTTCCCAAGGCGCGCCGTGAGTTGCGGTCTAGCAAGGACACGATCGAACACGGGGTCATCATGCGACGTTTTGATCGTTTTGCAATGCCGGCAATCGAACGGCAGCGCATCCTTGGCCCAACATTTGAGGATCGGATGCCGACGTTAGACACGGCGTTTCTACAGAAAACTCGTTTGACCTATTGACGCTTGCCGGGGTTACGACGGCGCGCGTCGCCACAGCCGCCGATACCTGGCCGTGAAACTGAAAGCGCAAAACGCTTGACGTTCGGAGGCTGGCGCAAGATTATTCCCAAAATCGCGCGGGCAGCAGGAAGGAGAGAGGGTCATGGCAGATGCAGAGCTCGAAAATTTCAAAACCAACATCGATCTCCGTGCCTACGCTGCCGGGCAAAACTTCGAGATTGACCGCAAGCAAAGCTGGCGGGGTTCAACCGTAATGCGAAACCCACTGACGAACGACAAGATCATCATCAAGCGAGATGCGGATGGGCATTACGTGTATTTCTCGGTGCGCGACCTCGCCGACAACGGAACCATCATCGACTTTGCGAAGCGTCGCCTGGGGCTTTCTCTGGGTGGCGTGCGAAAGGAGCTGCGATCGTTTATGGGCGCACCGACTCCGGTGTTGGCCCCCTTCCCGCCTCTCGTCAAGGTTGCAAAGGATCGCATCCGTGTCGAGCAGGCATATGCGCGGATGGAGGTCGCGGTTACTCACCCTTATCTGGAGAACGAGCGGGCGATCCCCCGCGAGCTGCTTCAAAGCAGGCGCTTCGCTGGCCGCATACGGATCGACGCCCGCGGGAACGCGATCTTCCCTCATTTCGATAATGACGGTCTGTCGGGCTTTGAGATCAAGAACGTTGGGTTTACAGGTTTCGCATCACATGGAGCAAAGGGAACGTGGACGAGCCACGTCCAGGATGACGATCAACGGCTGATATTTGCGGAAGCCACCATCGATGCTCTGAGTTACGCCGCGTTGTTTCCGGACCCGCACGCCCGTTACGCATCGATCGGAGGCAAGCCGACCGTGGCGCAAAAAGAGCTGATCCGTGCGGCCGCGGCGGTCATGCCGGCGGCGAGCACTGTCGTGGCGGCCATGGATGCGGATGCCAGTGGCCGTGAGTATGCGGAAATCGTCCGTGAAGCGGTGAAGCTGACGGGCCGTTCCGATCTGCGGTTTGAAATTCACGAGCCCGAGGGCGCGAAGGACTGGAACGAGCTCTTGCAGAGAAGACACAGACTCCCCCTGCCCTACCGCCATGAGGAGCCCTCGGTCGCGTGATGGACCGATGGGGTATGTTATGCGGCCCGAAGCACTGCGAGGTCCCGAACACGTTGCCGGTGCGGTTGCAGACATCCTGACAACCCGAGAGGTCGCGCGTGAGCTCCGCTGCTCGAAGGCCCATGTTCACAACCTCATCAACGGCAAGGTGCCTGGCGCCTTGCCCTTGCCTGCCGTAACGCTTGGTCGCCGCCGCCTCGTGCGCCGCGTGAGCCTCAACCAATGGCTGCGCGCGAACGAGCACATCCTCGGCTGATGCTATGATCCGAATCGAACCTGAACTCATCGCTGAGGACGCACGAAAGGATTAACGTGCGACGAAAGCGACATCAACAAGGTAGTTTGCAAGTAAGATCACACGGCAAACGCAAAATGTGGGTTGTGCTCTATCGCGAAGGCGGCGTCCGCAAATACGAAACCCTGGGGCTGCTTTCCAAGATGAGCAAGAGCGCGGCGCGGGAAAAGCAGGCCGCGTTTATGAGCGAGGTCAATGCCAAACTGGCCACCGCTGCCGATCCGCAAGTGACGTTCGGGCAGTTCCTCGACGGCATGGCCCTGCCGTTCCTGCGCTCCAAGTGGAAGCGCTCGACGGCATCAACCACGGAAGACCGCATGGGTTATCACCTGGCGGAGTTCCGGGACACGCGGTTGCGGGCAATCTCGCTGAGGGCCCTGCAGGCCTTTTTGAACCGAAAGGCTGAGGGCTTGTCCCATAGTTCCGTGGCGCATCTGCGCTGGGATTTGCGCGCCGTGTTCAAGCTGGCACTGGCGGAAGGCTTCATCGACCGCGACCCGACGGCTGCCCTCTACACCCCAAAAGAGGCGGCGGTCGAGCCGACCCGTGCCATGACAGGAAAGGAGGTCGAGCAGTATCTCTCTGCTCTGGAGTTTCGAGAACGTGTGATCGCGCACCTGGCGATCTTCACCGGCATGCGGCCGGGGGAGATTCTGGGATTGCAGCGCGAGCATGTGAGCGTGGATTGCCGGAGCATCGTTATCAAACAACGGCTCTACCGTGGCGACATTGATACGCCGAAGACCACGTCGTCGCGGCGGACGGTCGCCGTGCCGCCGAAAACCGCTGATCTGCTGACGGAGTGGATGAGCTTAATCGGCAGCAGGAAGGAAGCATGGGTGTTCGCTTCGGAAAATCCGGAGACGCCCATCCGGCGGGATAACCTCTGGCGCCGGGACATGGCGCCGAGGCTGAAACTGATTGGTCTCGGTTGGGCAAGTTTTCAGGCGCTACGAAGGACGCATGCCAGTCTCGGTCACGATGCTGGCGTTGATCCGAAGGTAGCCGCCGACCAGCGCGGGCATGGAATTGGGGTTGCGCTGGATGTTTACACCAAGGCCGCTCTTGGAACGCGTGCCGAGGCTGCGGAGAAACTCGAAAACAGCGTTTTCGCGGCTTAATGGAGTGTAAATGGAGTGGAACGGGTCGAAGAAGTTGCTGGATCTTCCCAAGTGATTGAAAGGATTGGAGCGGGAGACCGGGTTCGAACCGGCGACGTCCAGCTTGGGAAGCTGGCATTCTACCACTGAATTACTCCCGCTCGGCAAGTACGTCTCAAATATATGACATTACTCGGGTTGTTGTCCATAGGCCCATCAGCAGGTGCACTTCGCCAAGAGTTGAACGTAGCAAGTTGGTTTAAGCAGCCGGATTCTGATGAGGGCTGCCGATTTGGGTTAGTGAGAAGCTTCGGTGGATGTTTGTTAAAAGTGGATGTTAGGAGAGAAAGGCCCTCGGACGACAGCCATGGATCTACAGATCAAGCAGCGCGAGAACGATGGAATCCGGATTCTCGATTTGCACGGCCGCCTGATGATCGGCGAGTCGGAAGCGATGCTGCGTAGCGAGATCGTCGCGTTGGCGAATGCAAAGGATGTGAACGTCATCCTTCACCTCGAAGGTGTGACGGAAATTGACGATGACGGACTGGGCGCTTTGGTTTTCTGTTGGGCTCGGATTGCCAGCGGCGGCGGGGCGCTGAAGCTGCTCAGCAAGAAACGGCTTCACCTGAGCCTGATGGTGGTCACCAAGCTGGCCACGGTATTCGAATTTTTCACAAACGAGCAGGATGCGGTGGACAGCTTCTTTCCGGACCGCGCCGCTCGCCCTTACGATATTCTCCAGTTCGTCGAAGAACAGGAAAAGCGCCCGGCATTGGATCGTCCGAAATGAGCGGGCAGGGCCCGCTTCGCCGCATGGTCGCACCAACAGGAAGTCTTTGAAAAGACAGCGGACTCCGCACCTCGGGCAAGCCCCCGCACCGCGGCAGCCTAATATCTAACTCTTTCATTGCCCGTAAATCCGCCGTTTCGCGCATATCAATGTAAGACCGCCCGTTGTGGCGGGCTCAGAGTTAAGACCGCCCGTTGTGGCGGGCTCAGAATGTGAAGCGCCGCATTTGGCAGTGATGTTCTGATGATTGAGGGCTATAATCGCGAAACAGGTTTACGTATGTCCCAGACCTTCGAAATTCCGGATGACGAAGAGCGCCTCCTCGAAACCTATCGCGGGCGGTCCGAATCCCCCGAGGAGCTGTTCGGCCTAATGTTTCACGAGCTGCGGCAGGTGGCGCGAGCGTATATGCGCAGGGAGCGCGCCGACCACACCCTACAGGCCACCGCGCTGGTAAACGAAGCCTATCTCCGGCTGTTCGACGGCCAGCCGTTTCGTTGGGAAAATCGTAGGCACTTGTTTTGTACGGTTGCAAGATGCATGCGGCGCGTGCTGATGGATCATGCGCGACGACGCGGAGCGGAGCGTCACGGCGGCGCCTTCCAAAAAACTTCGCTTGACGAACAGGGCCCCGCCGTCTTTCGCGATCTGCCGGAGTTTCTGGCGCTTGGCGAAGCGCTTGACCGGCTGGCGCAACTCAGTCCCCGCCAAGCGCAGGTGGTGGAACTGCATTCGTTCGCCGGATTGACCGAGGATGAAACTGCGGAAGTTCTGGAGGTCTCCGTCAAGACTGTCAAGAATGACTGGCGTTTCGCCAAAGCCTGGCTGAAGACGGAACTGGGGAGGCCCGGCGGATGACTCCCGAACGCCATCTCAAGCTGCACGAGATTTTCGAAGCAGCCGTCAACCTGGCCGAGGCGGAGCGGCCTGCTTACCTGGACCAGGCTTGCGCGGGCGATCGCGGCCTGCGGGATCGCTTGAACCAGCTCCTCGCGGCGGACGATGAGACGGTTTTGAGTCCCATGCCAGTTTCCCCTCCAGCGCAGTCCGCTGTCATGGAATGTCCGAAATGCTGGCGATGTTATGAAAGCCCTTTGGCGGCGTGTCCTGAAGACTACGGAATCCTGCAGTTCGCTTTTGCAGGGTCGCAGCTTATCGATGGCAAGTATCTGGTGGAGCGGCGCCTGGGTCGCGGCGGCATGGGCGCGGTTTATCTCGCCCAGCACATCGGGCTGGAAAAGCGATTCGCCCTGAAGCTGATTTTGCACGAAGACGCGATGTCGCGGGCGTACCGCGAGAGCTTCGAGAACGAGGCCCGGGCTCTGGGCCATCTGAAACACCGCAACATCGTGGACGTCACCGATTATGGCGTCGACCCGCGAGGCGGTGGCTTGCCGTATCTGGTGATGGAATACCTGGCGGGCAAGACGCTCAGCCAGGTTCTGAAGGAACGTAGTATATTGCCCTTCGGGGAAGCGATCAGTTTACTCCGCGCCACCGCTGACGCCGTGGACACCGCGCACAACAACAATATTGTTCATGGGGATCTGAAGCCTTCTAATCTCTTTCTTGCCGAAGAGCCCGATTCCGCGACCCCTTGTCTCAAGGTGGTCGATTTCGGTCTCGCGCGGCTGGCGAATCAGCCGTCTGAAGCGGGCCCGGCGGCGAGCCGTCAAAGGCCCAAGCGCGGAGACATCCGCGGCACACCGGCGTACATGGCCCCAGAGTTGCTCAGGGGCGAGGGGGCATCGCCCGCAAGCGATCGGTTCGCGCTTGGCGCGCTCATCTATGAAGTGTTAGCCGGCCATCCGCCGTTCGGCAGACAGGTGGTCGACGTAGAAGCGAACATCAAGAAGCCACCCGCCCTGCTTTCGTCCACGAATCCTGCGCTGGCCGCGGACATCGATGCGCCCGTGCTCGCTTTGCTCAACCCGGACGCGGAGCGCCGTCCGCCCGGCGCATCGGCAGGGGTTTCCGCGATAGCAGGAGCATGGCTCAGCGCCGAACAGCGAAAATGGCGCAAAAGAGAGTGGCCGAAGCGCCTGGTGCTCGCTACTATTGCAACCGGCGTCGTGCTCCTAATTTCGTTTGGTCTTGCGCAAATAGGCATCGTTCGCGTGCTCGAGGGCCGGATTGCCGACCAGCGCTTCGCGCTGCTGCCGCAAACGCATCCGGATCCAAGCTTGCTGCTGGTTTCGATTGATGATGCAACCCTCAAGGCTGATCAGCGTCCCCTGGGCGAACGCGCGGGCGAATTCGCTGCGATGATCGACGGGCTGTTCGCCGCCGGCGCCAAGGCCGTCGCCGTTGACGCGCTGCTTCCGTCCCGCTTCGGCGAGTCGCAGGAGTTTGCAAAAGCCGTAGTCTCTCGCGCCGATCGGCTGACGTTGGCGATTTTCTCCGCGCCCTCGGGCGAGGTCATTGGCACTGAGTGCCTGAACCCCCTCACAGCGCTTACGCTCGGCCAGAAATATACGGCTCTGTTTGGCCTGGCGAACCTGGAAGAAGACGAGGACGGGACGATTCGGCGCGCGCGGTTGTTCTTCCTCGATAAGTCTGGCCGACGCAGCGAATCGTTTGCCGGCCGCGCAGTGGAAGTCGCATCCCCGGGACGGCGAAGCGGTGCTCCCACGGCCGAGCCAATTTGGATCGACTATTCAGTGCCTCTGCGTTATTTGACGCCGATTTCCTGGAAAGACGTACCGGCGCGCCTTGGCGCGAGACCCGAGCTGTTTCGCAACCGGCTGGTGATCGTGGGTGCAACCTTTGCTGGCAGCGGCGACGAACGTGTCGTACCTGGCGTGGCAAGCGGCAAGATGGTAGCGGGACAGTTCGTGCAGGCTTGGATCGCCAACACAATTCTCGGCGGCAGTCCGATTCACGAAGTCCGCTTGTTGCCTTGTCTCGCTGCCGTGGGGTTGGCCTGTCTGGCGGCGACGGCGGCCGCGCTTTGCTTTCCTCATTACTACTTTTTCTCGCTGATTGGTTCGGTTATTCTGTTCTGCGTCTACGCAGCCGTTGCCTTTTGGATATTTCACTCCAGCCGAACGATGGTCGCGGTAGTGGCGCCTGAGCTCGCCGCTCTGTTAAGCCTGTTTGCCGCCTGGGGCTTGAGGTCCGTCCTAATTCCCTATCCGGCGGTGGAGCGCTGATTCCGGAGGTGTCCAATATGCGGATATTCAATCGGGCAATTCGGTGGATAGCCATGGCGATGGCGGTAACGACGATGCACGCGGCCGATTGCTGCAAGAATTCGGTAGCGGTAGTGGCGTCTCTTTCCGGCACTGCCATAATGCGGGCGCCCGGCAGCCACGAGAAGCTCGCCGTCTCCAGCTTGGACTGGCTTTCGGAGGGCATGACGATTGAGGTAGGAGCGCGGTCCCAGGCTGTCTTGATTCTTTTGAATGGCCATCGCTACGAATTAGGTGCGGGCGCCGAAGCGACCCTCACCGCCGATGCAGCGCCAAAGATAACCGGCTCCGCGCGGGAGTTATCTCCGCTGCCTCCCATCCCGAAATTGGCTCCTATCGTAGCCGGCTCGGCTCCAACTTCCGGCGCAGTGCGCATTCGCGGCGCTGCGGAGATAAGCGATCTTTACCCAAGAGCGGGTATAGTTGCGGTCCCGGACGAGGTGTCGCTTCGGTTTGGAGCTGTTCCGGAAGCGGTTTCTTACCGGGTGGTGCTTGAGAACGATGGAGGCGACAAGCTATTGAACGTCACCACCGAATCCACTGAGGTGCCCGTGCCGAGCAGAGCCATTGGGATGGGAGCGCATTACGTCTGGCACGTCCACGCTTTCCGCTCCGGTGGCGTCCTGATAGGTGCCGGGGGGGCGGAGTTTACGACACTATCGGCCGAAGGCGCCCAGCAGCGCAGGGACTTCGCGAGCGCCCTGGGCGCCGGTGGCGGCGGTGCAGCGACCCTGGCATTGCTCGCCGAAGTGGACTTGCGGCTCGGGTTAGTCGCAGAAGCCTGCGACGAATTTTCAGCGGCTCTGAAGCTGAAGCCCGACGATGCGGCATTGCACCGAGCGCTCGATTCGGCGCGCTCCAGCCTGGGCGGTAAGAGTCAGTAGGCCGCGTCAGTAACTCTGGGCATTGCCTTCGAGCAGCGCTAAAGTACGGCGCGGCCAGTACTTGCACGAAAGCCGCACGTCGCTTCTTTCAGCTCGACAAAACGCCGGGGGGACCGAGCGTGACCGAGCCGGTGCGTTACGCCGTGGCAGCGTGGACATACATTGGGCCCTCCGGCGATGCCGGAGGGCCCGATGTGTCGAATTACTGCCGCTACGGCTGTCGGCCTACTATTGGTCGGCACCTGCTTGGTCATCGCCTATGTTTTGCACAAAGGTAAGCTGGACTGCCACGTCGGGAAACTGCGCGTCGTATAGGTAGTAGTTGCCGTCGTCGCCCATGTCGATATAGAGATAATCCGTCTGGAACGCCCAATTGCCTGGCATTTGGCCCATGATGCCGAACCAGGCGCCATTCCCGTTGAAATACCATTCCCCGCCGAACACCCGGAGGCCGCAGTCGCCGATGCAGGGCCCGCCTGCGTAATTCCTGAAATGAAATCCGTGGGCATAGCCGAAGTGATTAGCGAAGTAGTTAGGATCGATGTGGACGCCACCAGGACGAGTATTGTAAGTCTTAGCGCGCATTACGGCCGGTGTAGTGACGGCAGGCCTGACGACGGTCGTATCAGGATGATTTACCCCGAGATTCGCGCCCCCCTCTGGTTGAACATTCTCGTACGAACGATCTTCTCGCTTATCGCTGCGCTCTCGCCTACTCTCAGGCTCAGGCTCGCGACGCCGTTGTTCATACTCGGGCTCCTGGCGGCGCTGTTCGGGCTGCAGATGTCTCTCAGGTTCCGCCTGTTTTATGGGGCAGTTGTGTGACCGTTCGCAGGTTTGCGCAAACGACGGGACTGCCGTGAGTGCAAGCAGCAAAGATATTGTGCTCAGTCTTGCAATTTGGGTAAGCATTGTTTTTCTCCTTTTGAAAGAGCACGTTGGACTTTTCTCTGGGTGATCCTCATGCCCTCTACTTACAAGCGCGCCGTTTCCGCTGAAAAAGGGTAATGATTGGCTGCGATTTTTTTGTGAACAGCAAGAATAGGGGCCGCGGCAGGCCAGTCCCGTTGTAGATCAGCGACACGGGCGACTTAAAGCCAGTTGCCCATCAGAAAGAAAGGTGCCCAATAAAACGGGTGAGCGTAAGAAGCGTTGGGCTTGCGCGAGGACCCCGGCGTTCCCGCAGGCGCCGCCTGTACCTCGCCGTGTAGCAACTCCAATTGCGCCTCCCTCAGCGCTTCCAGCTTGGTCATGCCGCTAGAAGATTCGCGGATGCGATAAAACTCCTGCATCAGCCTGCTGGTGCTCGAGTCGGCCACGGGCCAGAGGCTCGCAATTACGGCCTTCGCACCCTTCTGTTGGGCTAGCGTGCCGAAGCCTTCCACTTCTGCGCCGTCGCCCACTCCTGTGCTGCAAGCCGAGAGGGTCAACAACTGAACGCCGCCAAACAGATTCGGCAGGCTTTTCAGATCAGCCAGGCTAAGGTGGCCGCCATCGCCCAGCAGCAGAAATGATTTCGATTGATCTCCGGGCTGAAACCGGAAATGACTCGCAATGTGCACCACGGGGTAACGCTTTAAGAGCGTGGCCCGCATCGAGCCTTCTGTGAACTGTTCATCCAGCTTGATTTCGCCGTGCAGGATTGCTTGAACGCCCTCCAACTCCGAGGCAACCTCCGGCAGGGCCTCGCTGTCCTCGTGCTTTTTCGTGACACCGAAGCCCGCTTCCGACCATGCAACATCGGGTCGGTCCTTCAACCGTGCATGGCTCGCCAGCGTCATCACGGACACGCGGTATAGCTCGATCAGATACTGTTTGCCGTCATAAAGCGCCGCAATCGGCACGTACCGCATAGCGCCATCGAGCGACCACATCAAGGTTTGCGCCTTAGCTTGCCGCAGATCTTCCGCCATAGGGGCGACCAGAATCTGGTACAGTTCCTGGGCTAGCGGCCTCGGATCCAAGTCCGGATCGCCCGCCGCTTCGCGAAACGCAAACACCTTGCGATTCAGATCCTCTGCTTTGATCGGGTACTCGTAGGCCTTCTGCGCGTCCGGCGTCCGCAAAATCACGTATAATCTGTCCTCGCCCTCGAGGGTATAGACTGCCACCGTTCCGGCGGGCAGTTCGCGCAGGTCTTCCATGAAGCCCTCCTGCTCCCGGAGTTGTTCCACGGTTCTGGCGTTCAGTTCGGGCGTGGCACTGAAGTGCGCATTCAAGTCGCCGAGAAAATGCTCGAAAGCCACGTTGCCAGCAGCCAGATCCCGCTCGAGTGTTGCGAGGCGTTGGGACTCCTCCGGCGTCAGCGTTCTCTTCGAGAGCAACTCACCGCGCTCGGCGCCGATGGCCATTAAGCGGTCGCCGATCTCGCGGTAACGCTTCTCGTATTCGACCTCATCCGGCGTCAGATCGGCGCGCCGGTTAAGCGAGGAGCCCTCACCCGCGTCTCGGCGGATGAATTCAAAGTATTCTTCTTCCTTCAACAGAGCCAGGACCTGTTCCGCTTCGGCGAGACGCCCCTGCGCGATCAGGAGCTCGGCCAGCGTGTGGTATGGTTTCTCGTTCCCCTTGAGAAAACTCTTTTGGAGATCCTGGCTGAGACCAGCGATGTCGGAGCGCATCGACTGGACTGTGTTCACCGCCTGTTTGCCATAGAAGATGGCCAGGCGTGGGCTTCCGGACGCTTGCCAGGTGGCCATCAAGCCGGCGAGTCCTTGAGCTTCCGTCCTTCGGTCCTTTACCTCGCGCGAGATCGCCAGCGCTTTTGCATAATAGTCGATCGCCTTTTTGTACTGGCTCAGGCTAAGATAGGCCTCGCCGAGGTTGTTCAAGGCCGCGCCTTCGTCAGCGCGGGCCTTAATCTCGCGCTGAACCGTCAACGCCTCCTCGTAGTAGCCGATCGCCTTCTGATACTGGCTCAGCCAGTAGTAGGCCGAGCCAAGGCCGGCCAGGGCCTCGCCTTCGTCAACGCGATCCTTGATCTCGCGCTGAACCGCCAACGCCTCCTCGAAGTAGCCGATCGCCTTCTGATACTGGCTCAGGCCGCTGTAGCCGAGGCCGAGGTTGGTCAAGTTCATGTCTTCCATGGGGCGGTCCTTGATCTCGCGCGCAATCGCCAGCGCCTGCTCCTGGAACCCGATTGCCTTCTCATACTGCCCCAATAGACGGTAGCTATTGCCGAGATTGGTCAAGGTTCCGCCTTCACCCCGGCGATCCTTCAACTCGCGCTTAACCACCAGCGCCTGCTCGTAATAGCCGATCGCCTTTTCATATTGGCTCAGATGTTTGTAAACGATACCGATGTTGCCCAAGGCGCGGCCCTCTCTAAGGGGATCCTTGATTTCGCGAAAAATGGCCAGCGCCTGCTCGTAGCAATCTCCCGCTTTCTCGTACTGGCCCAGAAGGTCGTGGGCGTTGCCGAGGCCTAGCAGCGCGCTGCCTTCGTTACGGCGAGCCTTGCCGTCGCGCGCAGTTTCCAGAGCTTGCTGATAATAGCCAATCGCTTTCTCATACTGGCTCAGGTCCGTGTAGGCGTCGCCGAGCCCGCCCAAGGTGAGGCTTTCGCCATTTCGATCCTTTGTCGTGCGCCGAATCGCCAGAGCCTGCTCATAGTAGCCAATCCCCTTCTCGTACTGGCCAAGATTTACGTAGTGGACGCCTAGGGCATCTAGGGAATTGCCTTCGCCCCGGGAATCATTCACTTCGCGAAAGATTGCCAGCGCTTGTTCGTAGGAGCCGGATCCCTTCTCGTACTGGCTCAGGTTGTCGTGAGCATCGCCCAGGCTTTTCAGGATCGTGGCTTCGCGTTGGCGGTCTTTCATCTCCCGCGAAATCGACAGCGCCGCCTCATAAGAGTCAACTGCGCTCTGAAACTGACCCTGGCTGCTGTAGCAAATGCCAAGATTGTTCAAGGTAGCGCTTTCACCAACGCGATCCTTGATCTCGTGGCGAATCGCCAGCGCTCGTTCATAGTAATCTATCGCCCTCCTGTACTGGCGCAGGTTAAGACACGCAGCACCCGTTGCGTGTAAAGTATCTCCCTCGCGCTCGCGGTCCTTGACGTCTTCATAAAGCCCGAGCGCCCGCGTGTATGATATGACGGCTTGATCGAAGTCGCTCCTGATCAGTTCGTCGAGCCCCTGCGCAAATGACCGCTCGGCTTCCATACGCTTGCGGTCGTCTGGGCCGGCCGCTCGCAGTTCCTCCAACCTAATCTCATAGTGGCCGGTGCCTGCGGTCTTGCCCGGAACGCTCACGCTGACGCGGTACTCACCGGCTGCATCCGCTATCCAGACGATTCGGGTGGGTTTGCTGGGGAAGCTCGAAGTGTTGACCTCCAGCTCCTTCTTCCCGTCCGGAGCATAGAGCGCGGCCACCACGACGGCGGTGGATTGCGTAACCAGCGCATAAAGGTATTGGTTGGCCTCGAGCGTAATGGAGTAGTCCTGGGACTGCCCTCCAGACAACTCGCCCTGAACTGTCTTTCCAGGCTCCAGGCGGATGTTTTGCTCGGATACCACCGAGGCCAGCGCCGCTAAGGCCAGAATCGGCAGTACGCGCGACGCAAGTCCCGCTTGGCGGATCAGACGCATGATTATGTAGCTTACCTCTTGCTGCGAAGCTCCGATTAAAAAAAAAGATGAGTTGGTTGCCCTTTCTGTAACGGGACTGCGCATGGCCAAGTGAAAGGGGCTCACGCCATGAAAACCATCGCAGTTCTTGTTCTTACCGCCGTCGCGGCATTGGCCGCCGATTCGCCAACCGCCGACGAAGTCATCGCCAAAATGATGGAGCGTGACCATGCCCGTCAGGCGATCGCCGGCGCATATTCAGTCGCTTCCAAATACGTGCTTCAGAATAAGGACCGGCACGCGGAAATGGTGGTCCGCTGGACTCGCCAGGCCGACGGAGTCAAAGAGTTTACTATCGTCTCCGAGCAGGGCGACGGCGCAGTTCGCACGCATGTGTTCCATAAGCTGCTCGAGGCCGAAGTAGAAGCATCGCAGCCGGAGCAGCAGGCGCGGACCCGCATCGCGCCCAACAACTATTTATTTACACTTGACGGCGTCGAAAACGTCGACGGACGCGAAGCCTTTGTGATCGAGCTTGAGCCCAGGAATGAAAGCAAATTTCTGACCCGCGGCCGCATCTGGGTGGATGCATGCGACTACGCGGTGATGCGAGTGGAAGGCGCGCCGGCGCACAGGGTTTCTTTCTGGACCAAGAACGTTAGTTTCGTGCAGACTTTCCGGAGAAACGGCTCGCGGTGGGTGCCGGCTTCCAATCATTCCCTGACGGAGGCCCGCATGTTCGGCCTAGCGGATTTGACGATCGAGTATTCCGATTACGAATTCAGCCGGCCTGCTCCGGTTGGAGGCGAACTGGTTGCCAGCATTCACTAAAGCACCGCCGGGCGAGGCTACCGGCTGCGATGGCAGGGAGACTGCGTTTCATTCCCAGAGCAAGAGTGAGGGCAGGGAGTCCGGAAAAGACAGGCGCAGGTATTCATACCCTATGCCGGACATCCCCTGATGAAACGCGGCGAGGAAGGGAGCTCTTTTCCAGCCTAATTGGTAGCTCTTCAATGTTTGGGAACGCCGGAGGATAGAGGATGCCACCCTTTGGGCTTCCTCGAGGTAGGCTTCATCGTCGAGCTCTTTCGATGCGACTACCAGCGTCTCGACTCGCCCCATTCCGCCGCAACACACTGTGTCCTTCCCCTCGATTCTCGCCTCTTGGATGGCCTTCAAACCGTGAGAAATGTCCCGACGAACGTCCGGCGTATCGAGAATGGAAAGCGCGGCCAGGCGGCTCAAAGCGATCCCGGCGGCCCCATGGCACCAAGCCGTCATGGGTCGAAAGCCCTGCTCGTTCATGGGATGGCGGAAGTCCGGCCAGTTGGAAACCTCGGGCAGAAAGACGCTGCTTTCATACGCCTCTGCTTCCAGCGCCGCTTCCCGGAAAGCGCTCTCGCCGGTGGCTTCATACAGCTTGAGCAGCGCATAGGCGATTCCAGAGGCGCCATGCGAAAACCCGGTCAGCAGCTCGTCCGATATAGTTTTCCATGCGCGCAGCCCTTGCCGGCTTGCTGAGCGATGCCGCAAGAGGTGCTCACCGCACAGGATCGCCTTTTCGAGAGCCTCCGGAAGCCGTGAGGCCCGATAGAGCGCCAGTAGAGCCAGCGCCGCTCCCGCCGATCCCGATATCAGATCGAATTTCCGGTCTGAGGCAATGCGCTCGGCCTCTAGCATTTCGGCAAAATGGCGGGCATGGTCGAGCCACTCCTGCTCTCTCAGGAAATCGCTGGCGCGGATAAGGCCATAGACGATCGAGGGTTGTCCTACACCGGCGCCGATGCCCGGCTCGAAAAGCGCGCGGACATACTCGGGCCGCCCCGCATCGCGGACGACCGTCGCCAGGGTGGTTCGCGCCAGGGCGGCGAATTCCAGATTGTTTCCGAACTTTGCAGCGGCCGCCAGGAACAACGCCACACCGCAAAGGCCGTCGAAGAAGCGTGGAGCCATTGGCTGCAACTGCCAGCGCTGAGCCTCGGCGTAATATGCGAGCGTGTTCCAACTTACTCCCTCGTCGAAGAGGCGTGCGGCTTGGTGAATCTCGTGGGCGATGCGGAGCGCCTCCGCCAGAAAATCTTCTCTACCCGCTGTCTCTTCCTCGACCGCCTCGAAAGCCCCAGAGGGCGAGTTGCCTGCCATTCCCGCCTGCACTTCCTGCAGCTCAAACGAAGTGCGTAGAAAACTCAGTTGGCGCTCCCTATCAACCTCACTCAGGCTTCCGAAACGCCTTTGAACTTGAGAAAACCCCGATTCCTGAAAGAATTGAGGAATCGTGCCGCCACCTTCCAGAAGCAGACCGTCGGCTTCAGCCGCAAAGTGAAACACCGGAATATCCCGTTCGAGAAGGCTCCTTCGCTCATCTGCCAGGATCGGCCAACTCGAGGGCCGGTCGTCGGCATAAAGCAAAGGACGGGTGAACAGCTCCAGTTCGATGCTCGCGTCGATGCCATGGCGGAGGAGCCGGGGAGAAGCCAAGCGCTTCAGCATTGAGACGTAGATCGCTGTGTCTCTAAACACGAAGCGCAGACCCGACCAGTCGCGCAGAGGGCCTGCGGGATCCAGCAGCTCGGCCGCCCGCGCCTGGAAAAAGCGATATAGGTGGTCGAATCCGGAGGCGATCTGGTCAACATAAGTCGCTGCCTGCACTTTCTCCCCATCGAGAATCACGGCATTGTGGCTAGGCACCACGGAAGCCGGCTCCGCTACCAATCGCATCGCGTCGCTGTTGATGTTCTCCCAGGTTTTTATCCACCGGTGGGTCCGCTCGGCTTCGGTTCCACCCAGCCCGCTGATGTCGAAGCTCTCACCCGTAGGCCGGATCTCCCATCGTGGCAGCAAGGCCGTCCGAAACACTGAGTCTTGAAGAAAAAACCTGCCGGCAAGCGCGAGTGGCCCTTCTTTTCCCGGCGGTCCGAAGTACCGGATGCGCGGCTGGAGCAGGGCTTCATGGTCGATGAGCACCGGATGCTCGCCTGCCGCGATGAGGTTCTGCTTATGGCAGTCGGTTCCCTCGAGGGCATAAATCAAGCAGACCAACATCCCCGCGCGGAAGTAGTAGGCCTCGACATCCTGATGATTCCGGCACGGGGAAGTCTCGACTTCCTCTACCCAGCCGTACGCGCCGCCATCCAGCACCTGAAGTGTCCGAAGAGGAGGCAGTTCGGCATTACGGTTGATCCAGCCCAGCAAATTCCAGTAGGCGGCCTCGGACGCAATCATTTTGGGTTTGTAGATCAGCCTGACGCCGGCGGCAAAGTGCGCTCGCAGTGCTCTGCGTCCTGCGCGGTGCGGGTCTGAGAGGTCGGGGTCCAGCTTAACGACGCGCCCCAGCGGCTGGCCCTGGTTGAAGCGCGCTTCCAGTTCCGCTTGGTCCGCTTCCAGACGATGGAGGAACTCCGCCGACGCATCCACCCACTGGCAGAGCCGCACCGCCAGGTACCTCGCCAGCACCGGATATTTCACAAAAAGGCCGAGGAGACCCTCCCCTTCGAAGGAGCCCAAGAAGCACTCATAGATTTGGCGGGACTGGGTAGAGTGCGGTGCTGACGGCGATTTTGTTTTTTCAGCTTCGGGAGCCGGGGCATGCCCACGGAGCGCGCGATCTTTGCGGAACTCGCTGAATTCGAGATCCAGAGTCTCTCGCGCTAGATCATCCCAGGAAAGCAGGAGGGATCGCTCCCACTGACGGTGGGCCGGCTCCTCCAAAGAGGAATAGGCGGTCCCAGCCTTCTCGCGCAAGGTTTCTCGGGCCAGCCGCAGGAAGGGATAATAAATCTCCTCGAAGGCAACCGGCTGGGCTGCCCGAATGGAAGCGAGGTCGTTCTTGCGCAGGACATCGTCACACCCTTCGTGGGCAGACTCGATCATGCGCCCCAGGACACGCGCCCAGCGAGGCAACTCAGGGTTTGCCCGCCGGACTCGACCCGCAAGAGATTGGGCGCGCTCCACATCCAGACCGTCCCACTCGAGACGCTTGAGAAAGACCTTCTCTTCACCGCGAGCGCAATTCTTTCGCCATGCCGCCATCCGTTTATCAATTACCTCAGAATTCCCAGCGCTAGCGTCGGGCAGGAAATCGCCCCCCAGACGCTCCTCCAGGAACGCCGATTCTTCAACGATTTCCAGGATTGATTCAATTGAGGTGGACAGAGATCTCCTCGCGGCACAGATCCGACAACTGATTGTGAATCGTCTGAGCGATTCGAATCGATCCTAGGGTATACTGATCCAACCGGGAGGCCAAAACGGAATCCCGGCGCCCCACGCTTTAGCGTGGTGTTTTCAAAGGAGGAAACACATGGCAGACGTAGAGAACATCGAAGACAAGCCTGAGGAAACCGGCGCTCCCGCAGTGGAGAATGAACTTTCCGACGCAGACTTTGAAAAGGTTTCAGGCGCTGGCGTGTCCAACACCCTTGCCGAAAATACTGGCCATTGTCACGGGTAGGTTGCCGTATTACATACTGAGGGAGCGAACCGTCTCAAAGCGAGGTGGCTGGCGGCGAGTTGGTCGCCAGCCGCTAAACCAAGGTGAGGTTTTCGCTCGAGGCCGAATGCATGATTCATGCGGGATTGGCTTGGCGAGGTGGCAAAACGTTCTTCAGCGCCGGAATTTCAAATTGCTCAATGGTCTGAAAGGCGAAGACAAGCAGGATCGTCAACAAAGAGCAGAACAGCACCAGCCCCAAGATCTCCTGGGCAAGCTTGGTCACGAGATGATACCCGGGATCGAGCGATAACCAAAACATGGAAGGCATGGCAGCCAGAGCAACCTCGGTAAATGCTTTCAAGGATTTTGCGGAGCTATTAAAAAGAAACGGCAGCGCCAGAAGTAGAACCAGGTAGCGATATTCGAAATTCGGTCCAGAGATCCAGCAGAAGCAATAAAGCGAAGAGCCCGCCACCATCCCTGCTGAGTGCCGCATCTCCGGCAAGCGCTCGCATCCGCGGCGCATAATCCTCATCGCCAGTACCAAGCTCACCGCCGGCGCTCCCACTTGTAAGACGTGTTCAACGCCTTCCGGCACATGCCAACCCAGTTCTCTTAGTTGCAGGAAAGCGACTGGATAACCCCAGGAAAGCAAGAATGACCGCAGTATGTTGGCGTTGATAAATCGCAGATGGTTAATTTGTAACCCGAGACCTATTAAGCAGGCGAAAGCTGCCGCGAAAAAGTAAGATCGCCGCACTCGGCCTACGGCGCTGGTCAATGCCGCAACTGGATAGATCTTCAACAACGCAGCGAGGGTAATCGCGGAAAGAGCCAGCACAGGCCAACGCCGCGATTCGAGGCACAGGATCGCAACCGCGAGCAGAGACACCAGGAACAGGTCGACGTTGCATCGCTCCAAACCCAGTAGCGTAGGTGGCGCGCAAAGCAGTATCGACACGTAGCAGCACTGCTGCCATGTGATGGATCGCAGAAACGCGAACATGCTGATAATGAACCCCGCGAACACTGCTACCGCCGCCGGCACGGTATGCCGCGCTGAGAGACCGGTGGGCAAGAGAAGATAGAAGGTTTTTGGGTAAATGAAGCGATATCCGGCCTCGGGACATACTTCGGTTGCGGGTATCCCGCGTCGGGCGCAATCGAGCGATGCCAGGACAAAATGCATGTCGAAGAAGGGGGGATTCTTGGCGGGCACTCCCACCAGGCCATAAATGACAGCCCGCCTTTGGTCGGGAAGGCGGCTAAGAAAGAAAGTCAATGTGACGAGAGCTATCAAAACGGCCGACAACACATAGCGTGGAGCCCGTGGAATCATGCGTAGTGTTCCGAGAGGATCGTCACGATGCACCACTTTAACACCGGACCGGATCGCTAAGGCCATTCGGCTAGGATGCAGACGCGGGGCTTAGTCGAGTGGCGCCCTGATTTAACGCAGGATCTAATTAGATGGCGGTGAGGGTGGGATTCGAACCCACGGAACCCGCAAAGGTTCAACGGTTTTCGAGACCGCCCGATTCAACCACTCTCGCACCTCACCGCGGTGGAACTCGCCCGGAGCAAAACACGTTCGCGAAACCTGACGCTCGCTTGAGACGAGTGAGAATCGCTGGCATTTGCACACGGCGGATTCAAGTCAGTTTTCCGGGGAGCATTCTCAGTTTAACAAAGCCGCGGCCGTAGGCCCGAAGCGTCAGCGTTTGACATAAGGCTCCAAAGCGCGCGAGGCACAATGGATAAATAGATGCCGATGCCTTCAAAGGGCAGCCGAAGAGCACAAGCGCTGTTGGCCGCCGCCTTGCTCGCGGGCCTTCTGCCGGGCCATGACGTGATCACCACCAAGCTCACGTACGAGCGCGACATCTCACGAATCTTCGCGCAGCACTGCGTCAGCTGCCATGCGGAGGGGACGGCCATCCCGCTCACCACCTATGCGCAGGTGAGACCTTGGGCTGTTGCTATCAAGGAGAAAGTGCTTTCGCGCGCAATGCCGCCGTGGGGCGCGGTCCCGGGATTTGGAAATCTAGCGCCGGACCGCGCGCTTTCTGAGGAAGACATGTTAGTGATTTCCGCATGGGTAGTGGGAGGCGCTCCCCAAGGCGATGCGGCTCTAGCCCCGCAGAGGGCGCCAGCTCCGGAGGCCCGACTCGGCCCGATGAAAACGTTGGTTGTAGTCCACACCCGTTTGAGGCTCACGCGACCCATCGCCATTCTGGGCCTTCGTCCGCTGCCGGAGTCGCGAGTCGACTCAACTAAAGTGGTTGCGGTGTTACCCGGTGGACGCGTCGAAGCGCTGGTCTGGCTGTATGGGTACGAGCCGGCGTGGAAGACTCTCTTTCGTTTCGCAAACCCGCTGACGCTGCCGGCGGGGACAGAAGTCAGCTCGAGCGCGCCGCTCGATTTCGAGCTTTGCGGGATTCCCTCATACTAACGCGAGAAAAGGTGTTTGATCGAGTCCCATAGCCTTCGCCAAAAACCCGGCCGCGGGGCTCGCGCTTGCATTTGTCCGACCTGTAAGGGTTCCGCCTTCGCAGCGCCAGTGTCGAAGCCGGATGGCCGTTGGTAGGGGGCCTTGCTCAGCAAATGCACTCGTGTCCCGTCAAATTGATAGCGGCGCAGCAGGGATTGCCCATCGGCAGTGCGCACGATTACCGAGAAGAAATACTTGCCGTCGGATGTTTCCGTCCGGATGGGGAGGTAGCCTTCAATGGGGTGCTCGCGATAGGCGGTTTCGTAGCGATGGTGGCGGCGGTCCCATATAAAGACGCGAATGGAATCGAAATCGAATTCCGCAACATCCGCCGAGATCGCCCAGAGCCAGTCGTGATTGATGCCCTTAATTTCATCCTTCACCGCGCCCAAGTCGAAATAGGCCGCGATGCGTTTCCCTTCGGCGTATTGCGCCACCTCGTCGGGTATCGACATGGTCAGGTTGCGCGTCAGAACCCAACCACACAGGTGGTCTTTGGTGCGCACCATCGACCAATCCTCTAAACTGGCTGCGGCAGCATCGGGGTTGGAGTGGCCCGGGCGCTTATCGTTTTTCGACCGGGCCTTTGCGGCCACGGGCGGAGGCGGCGGAAGAGGTGCGGGCGCCTTTTTTGGAACCGGAGAGGCTTCGACACGCTCGGCGGAAAGCGCCAGCCAGTTTTCCGGCACTTTCGGCGCCGGGGCGTTCGGGGGCCGGGCGGAAAATGCCACGGCTTTCTCGTTCTTGCCCTTTCGCGAGGGTGGCGCCGGTTTTGTGATTAGCGATATTGCATTGCCTGAAGACAGGGCGGCGTTCTTCGGCAAGATCTTGTGCGTCAGAACTTCAACGGAACCAGCTTGAGGAATTTTGGTGAAAGCGGGCGACTGGCGGTTGGGTTCGAGATGAACATTGAGTTCGTCGTAGACTGTGGCCGCGCCTTGCGATGGCATCCTCAGGGCCTGCTCGGTGGCCTTTCGGAGCTGTTCCATCTCGGCCGGGCTCAGCAACTGAGCGGAATCGACCCAGCCACTCTGATCCCGGTCAGTAAGCACTTTCACGAATCGCCGTCTGACGTCGACGATACGCAGGTGATCGCCGTGCTTGAGCAGGACGGCCGGGCCGGTCTTCTGGGCAAATTCGGAGCGGAGGCTTAACGTAGTGGGCGCGACATAGGCTTCGCCGAGGGTGGGCGGCGCGGATGCGCCACAGCCCGCAAGCCACAAGAGGCTGCCGAGCAGACTGAAGGCAACTAGCCTCGCGGAGCCTACGACACTGAACTGCAATCGCAACCTAGCTCACTTGTTGGATGAACCGGTGCAGACGATCGAGGCCGCGCTCGAGCTCATGCATGGACGTGGCATAGGATATGCGGATGTGGTCCATGGTGCCGAATGCTTCGCCCGGCACCACTGCAACATGGGCTTCGGCCAGCAGTTTTTCGGCGAACTCGAGCGAGTTCTTCACGTTTCCGCCGCGGTAGGCGACGCTAATGTTCGGGTAGGCGTAGAAGGCGCCCTTGGGCACAACGATGGAGACGCCGGGGATTTCACGGAGGCGGCCGATCACAAAATCGCGGCGCTTCCGATATTCGGCGAGCATTATGGGGACGGAACTCTGCGGCCCGCGCAGGGCTTCCACGGCGGCTTTCTGCGAGATTGAGGTCGGGTTTGAAGTGGAATGGCTTTGCAGTTTTGTCATCGCGCCGATAATGGGCGCCGGGGCGAGCACGAAACCGATGCGCCAACCGGTCATGGCGTAGGTCTTCGACAAAGAGCCCGCGACGAGGACGTTTTCCCTGGCGCCCGGGACGGAGGCGATGGAGAACGGAGCATCGTCATACAGGAATTGGCAATAGCACTCGTCGGTGAGCAACGAGATCCCGCGGCTCGAAGTGAGTTCATGAATGCGAATGAACTCCTCCCTGGAAAGCACGGCGCCGCTGGGATTCGAGGGGGAATTTACGATCAGCAGCTTGGTCCTGGAGGTGAGATAGGGCTCGAGCATCGCGGCGGTCAACTCAAATCCATTGGCCTCATCGGTGTCCACAAAAACGCACGTCCCACCGGCATAATTGACCACATCCTTGTAAGTCACCCAGTAGGGCACCGGGATAACTACTTCATCGCCCGGGTCAACCAGCGCCTGAACCAGATTGAAGATGGCGTGCTTGCCGCCCACCGTGACCATGCACTCGGGCACGCTGTATTGAGTGCCGAAGTCTGTGCGGTGACGCTCGCAAATCGCCTGCCGCAATTCCTGTGTGCCGCCGGCAGGAGTGTATTTGGTGAAGTTGGCCCCAAGCGCGGCGATCGCCGCGTTCTTGATGTTGTCCGGAGTGGGGAAGTCGGGTTCGCCCGCTCCAAAGTCGACGACATCCACGCCCTCGCGGCGCAGGCGGTCAGCGTCGGCGGCGACTTTCATCGTCGACGAAACACTGATTGTGGAGATTCTTTGCGCGATTTCCAGTGTGGCTTGCATGTTCAATTTGCGTTAGGTTCCTTCCTGTCGTGTATTTTTTGGCGGAGGCGAGCCTCGACCGGCTTTGGCACCAGGCCGGAGACGCTTCCGTTTAACGAAAAGACTTCCTTCACCATTTTCGAACTAATGAACGAGTAAGCTTCGCCCGCCATCAGAAAAATCGTGTCGATCTGCGGTCTCAAGCGGCGGTTCATCAGCGTCATTTGCAGTTCATACTCGTAGTCGGAAATGGCGCGAATACCCCGCACGATGATGTTTGCATTGCGGCGGGCGGCGTAATCCACCAGCAAACCGTCGAAAGAGTCGATCTCGACATTCGAAAAACCAGTGGTAACCTCGCAAAGCATCTCCTTACGTTCGGCGACGGTAAAGAGCGGGTGCTTGGCCGAATTGCCGAGAACCGCAACGATCAGGCGCTCTACCAGTTTAGACGCGCGGCAAATGAGATCCAGATGGCCATTGGTAATCGGATCAAACGAGCCGGGGTAAATGGCAACAACCGGAATGCGCCCTTCGGCCTGGCTCGCGGTCTGTGACATGAAACCTGAATCTTGCTCCGGTGAATCCAGTGTAGCGAAGCGGCGGGGGCTAGCTTTCAGCGGTCAGCTATCAGCTATCAGCTATCGGCGGTGGCCGGCGGCTTTACCATTTCGTGTCACTGATTTTTACAGGCTGAAAAACACATTGGCCGCCGATGAACACTGATGAACGCGGATAAGACATTTGACGTGTTTGTTCTTATCAGCGTTAATCAGCGTTCATCGGCGGCCATCCGTCCCCTGGCGGATCTGCTACGCTCACGCCATGGCCCCGTTTCCCGCTAATCAGATGCGGTTTGACCCGCATAAGAACTTCAAGTTTCGTGTGAAATGGGATGGCCAGTACGTTGCCGGCATCTCGAAGGTGACCGCGCTCTCACGTACCACCGAGGTGGTGGAACACCGGGCGGGTGGCGACCCAAGCACAAGCCACAAGAGTCCTGGCCGGACGAAGTACGACGCGATTACGCTCGAGCGGGGCCTGACCGAAGATCCGGCGTTCGAAAACTGGGCGCACTCGGTTTGGGACTTGGGCGCCATTCCCGAAGGCGAAGCGCCGCCTAAGGACTTTCGCAAGGACATAATCATCGAGGTTTACGGCGAGGACGATCACCTGGTGCGAGCGTACAAGGTGTACCGTTGCTGGCCGTCGTTCTATCAGGTACTGCCGGTGTTCGACACCGACGCCAGCGCCGTAACCGTTGAGAAGCTGGAGCTTGCCAATGAGGGCTGGGAGCGTGACAGCAGTATTATCGAACCCAAGCAGCTTTGAGGGCGCCCGCAAACACGCAAAGCCCGCTGCGCCAGCAAGTTGCACGACGTTCGACGAAGGCAAACGGCACCTTGAACTTCGGGCGCTTTTCTTGCGTACTGAGGGTTATGCTTGCCTCCGTCTCGCAATCGAGCCTGCCTTTTACCGAAATCATCGATAGCTCCGTAGTGCGATGGCATGCGAGCCCTGCTTTCTTTCCTCACCTTGATCCCTCATACAGTGGGGAGGAGCAGAATCGCCGCGGGCGCCTGGTGGATCGCCGCCTCGATGTCGTAGACGCAGAGCTGAAGAAGACTACGCGCAGCCGCACCCACGCCCCGCGAATCATGGCGCGTATCACCTCACTGGTGGTCGAGATTCTTCCGTACGCGCTCGACGTCGACGACGCTTACGTGAATTCCCTGCTGAAGCGAGGCTTCTCGGAGATCGGTCTCCAGCTTGCCCAGCGCGCCCGCCGCATGGACCCAACGGTGAGCCTCGCCGACATTCTCCAGGCCGCCCGCAACGCCTGGACCGCCTGTGCTCTGCAGTTGCTGTTCGGCAGAGAGATGCGCTTGACACCCGGCATCTTCGCCTACAGCATGCTCTATCCATACAGTGACAACTACCTGGACGATGTAGCCACATCCTCTGCGGCAAAGCTCCGCTTCAGTGAGCGCTTCCGCAGGCGCCTCGAGGGCGACCGGCTTTCTCCGGCCGACGCCCGAGAAGGCATCATCTGGGATCTGGTTGGCCTGATTGAATCCGAGTTCCCGCGCGCGGCCTTCCCGCAGGTATACGATTCGCTGCTCGCCATCCATGAGGCGCAGGAAGTGAGTCTTCGACAGATGCAGGGGGCGCCGAATGGCGATCTTGATATCGCGGCGCTCACCGTTACCAAGGGCGGAACGTCGGTGGTTGCGGATGCCTGTCTGGCGGCCGGAAACCTCACCGATCAGGAAGCCAGCTTCGCCTTCAACTGGGGAGTGGTTTTGCAATTGGGCGACGATCTTCAGGACCTGGAATCCGATCGCCAGCGGGGTTCTCGCACCCTATTCACCGAAGGCGCCGCGCAGGGAACGCTTGATCGAGTCACCAACCAAGCCTTCCACTTCGGACAAACCGTAATGGCGGAGATGAGCGAGCTCGAAACCACCACCCCCGCTCTGGTGGCAATGCTGGCGAGGAGCTCGCGGACATTGCTCATACGCAGCGCTGCTAGCTTGCCACAGTACTATCGCGCAGAGTATCTCGAGAGGCTGGAGAACTACTCGCCATTCCGTTTCGATTTCCTGCGAGAACGGGAGAAGCGCTTTATGGAACGGCGCCGCACTTACGCGAAGCTCTTCGAACAGGTAATGGAGTCCGATTGGGATGGGCTCGCCGATGGCAATTGAGCGACAGCCAGCTACACCTTAGGGCGGGCCGAGGCTTGCTTTTCCTCGAATAGCTGCTTCAATTCATCCGTTTCTTTGCGGAGCCGCGAAGAGCGCCGTGCGAGGCTGATCACGTAGATCATGGGGATCAACCACGCCACCACAAAGCCGTAGAACATGTAGGTGAAATTGCGCTCGTCCATTAGAGGCTCCAGTTCAAGACGCGTGCACCATCCGCCGCAGCGAGTCAATTTCCTGTTCCGTCGATTCCTGCCGGGCGCGGATGATCACGAAGGTGGCCATGACTAGCGCCAGCGCCAGCAGATTCCAGTAAATGACCGCTTCCATCCGCGGATCCATTTGTCCGCCGCCGGTGCGAATGCTCAACACCGGGGCAGGGTGTTGGGTGCGGAACCACTCAATTGATTTCCAGACGATGGCAATATCCACGCAGCCAAAGATCGAGACGGCGGCGCAAAGCCGCGCACGGTGCGTCGGTTCGTCAACCGATCGTCGCAGCAGCAGGTAGCCAAAGTAAATGAGTATACAGACCAGCATCGAAGTCAGCCGGTAATCCCAGGTCCACCAGATGCCCCAAATGATGCGCGCCCAAATGCTGCCCGTAATCAAGTTAACGCAGGCAAAGACGAGTGAGACTTCGTTGATAGAAGAAGCGAGCGCATCGTACTTCAGATCGTTCGACGAAAGGTAGAGGACACTGAGAACCATGGCCACGAAAAAGCCGATGAAAGACGCGATTGCCGCCGGTATGTGGAAGAACATAATGCGGTAAACCGCCCCTTGGAGAGCTTCGTCGGGAAGCACCAGGAAGATTTTGTAGAGGTTGTAGGCCAGTAGCAGCATGGCCGCCGCCGCGAAACCGTAGATCATGAGATCGGTCTTGCCGCTGCGCTCTTTGATCACCACTGTCTCCAAGCAATGAGCGTAACAAAAGGGCGAACAGAACGGCCTGTGCGGACGGGGCTAAGGGGTACAGGCAGCCCGATCGCGGATCAACCGTAGGCTTTTAGGGCCCGGATCAGTTTCGAGCTTTGCGCGGGCTTGCGAAGCACCGCGTCCACCATGGTCGCTTCCACGCGGTGGTCGAGCACCTTTCGATCGGAGCCGGTCAGAACGATTACGTGGACGTTCGGGTCGAGTTCCTTCAATTCGCGAATCAAGGCGAGGCCGTCGGCCTTCGCTGGCAAATTAAGATCCATCACCACGCAGCCGGGCCGATGGTCCGCGGCCAGATTGAGCGCTTGCTCGCGTCCGGCCGCCTCGATCGCAGTGAAGCCGGAACTGCGAAAAAGTTCCGCGCGAACTGCGAGCTGATCGAGATCATCGTCCACAACGAGTACAGTCATGATAAATCCGAATTACTGACACGTCGCTCAGGCTTACTGCGCAAATACAATCCGTGCGATCACCAGGTTCGGCATGGCCTGGTTCCAGCCGTCCGGGATGGTATCGAACGGAAGCCGAAAGGATCGAGCTTGCCCGCTTCCCAGCGGTGTGGCGGAAGCGCGCACTATAGGGACGCGCTCACGATAGATTTCGTGGCCATCCACCCCCCGAAAAATGCACGTCAGATCCACGGAGACCAGCCGGCGAGGACCTTCATTGGTAATCTGGCCAACAATCTCCACTACCTGCTGCTTCATGAAATTTTCCGCAGCCTTCATTTCTATGTCGCTCAGGGTGAGATTCTTGACATACGCTTTGGCCTCAGGCGAGGCCTCGACATTACCCGAATCCGACGGCGCTGGGCGGTTCAGGTACAGCAGCCCCGCTATCAGCGCAGCCAGCGCCAGGGCGCACATGATCAATGGTGCAAATAAACGGCGGGCCGGAGCGGCGATTGGAGCTGATCCCATATTTCAAATGGAAGCGCACCAATTAGTCTACCGCTCTCGCGGAGCACTGCGTGGCGCGGGCGCTCGGTCGCCGCCGCCCGCGCATTATCGTAAGGATATGCCTGTTTCTGCCGACACACTCCGTTTGCACCTAGACTACAGCGCTTGGGCAAGCCAGCGCATGCTCGACGCCGCTTCGAAACTCACCGAAGACGAGCGTAGCCGCGATTTCAAGACGTCGGACAAGTGCGTGACGAGCACTCTGGCGCACGCCTTCGCGGCGGATCGGGTCTGGCTGGGCAGGATCCAAGGAAATCCGCCGCCAGCGTTCATCGATGACAAGGACCGGCAGTTTGACGTTCTTCGAAAAGAATGGCCGGCACTGCAGCAGCGCTGGAAGGAATGGGCCGCGCCGCTCACCGACCAGGACGTTGTGGCGAAAATTTCGTACAAAGATCTGAAAGGCAATGCGTACGAGCAACTGTTGTGGCAGATTCTGCTGCACGTAGTGAATCACGCGACCCACCATCGCGGACAAGTGTCTGGCTTTTTGCGATCCATGGGGCATGCGCCGCCACCGCTCGACCTGATCGCGTTCTACCGCACGCTCTAAGGCTGCTGGCTCAATGGCCTTCGGCTTCGAGGAGTCTTTCTGCCTCGAGCGCTGCCATGCATCCCGCGCCCGCGGCGGTAATGGCCTGCCGGTAAGTGCGGTCCTGAACATCGCCGGCGTGAAAGACGCCCTGTACGTTGGTGCGCGCGCCGCCATGCGAAATCAGGTAACCTTCGGCATCGAGATCAAGCTGTCCCACAAACGGCTGGGTGTTCGGAATGTGGCCGACCGCCACAAAATATCCATCCACGTCGCGGACGTAAGTTTCTCCGGTCACCACGTTGCGCAGTTTGACGCCGGTGACGTGGCCCTTGTCGACGTCGTATACGTCCTCGACAACCGTGTTGGTGATGAACTTGATTTTCGGATTGTTGCGCGCCCGGTCAAGCATGATTTTTGAAGCGCGGAACGTGTCGCGCCGGTGGACGATCACCACTTCGCGGCCAAAGCGCGAGAGGAAATTCGCCTCTTCCATGGCGGAGTCGCCGCCGCCAATCACCATGATCAGCTTGTCGCGGTAAAAGAAGCCGTCGCAGGTTGCGCACGAGCTGACGCCGTGGCCAATCAGTTTCTGCTCATTGGGCAGATTCATCCATCGCGCCGACGCTCCCGTGGCTACAATCAGCGTGCGCGTCTCAATTTCCATGCCGTCTTCCAGCGAGAGAGAGAAGGGGCGCTTCGACAGATCAACGCGTGACACGCGGCCACTGCGAAACTCGGCGCCAAACCGGATGGCCTGCTGCTTGATATTCTCCACCAGTTGGGGGCCTTGGATACCCTCGATAAAACCGGGGAAGTTCTCGACTTCCGTAGTGAGGGACAATTGTCCGCCGGGCTCCTGCCCTTCAATTACCAGCGGCTGGAGGCTGGCGCGAGCCGTATAGATGGCTGCGGTGCTTCCCGCGCAGCCGGAACCTAAGATGACGACGTTATGCATGGTTTAAAGGACTTTACTTGCGCACAGGCGGATTCAAAAAGTTGCCGTGCGCGTTTAAGAGAATATCAGGGGAGCGCGGCAGGAGCGAAGACGAGCGCCGGGACGAGTCTCGGCGCGGCAGGCATGAGTGCCTGCGCCACGCTGAAACTAATGCCAGAAGTGTCCGACGACATGATAGGTGACGAAGGAGCCTACGTAGGCCAGCAGCAGCATGTAAAGGAACTGTGCCGCCGGCCATCCCCATCCGCCGGTCTCGCGCCTGACGACGGCCATGGTCGAGAAACACTGCATGGCAAACGCGAAGAACACCAGAAGCGCTACCGCTCCGGCCGGGCTCAAGTCGTGGCGGACGGCCTGCTGCAATCCCTCGGTGTGCTCGTCCCCTTCGATACCGTAAATCGTGCCGAGCGTGCCGACAATCACCTCCCGCGCGGCGAATGACGTAATCAACCCAACGCCGATCTTCCAGTTAAAACCGAGCGGGCGGATAGCGGGCTCAATGGTTTTGCCGACCATGCCTGCAAAGCTATGCTCGAGCGGCGGCCGCTTGCCATGTTCGAGCGGCAAGGACGCGCAGCACCAAAGCACCACAGCAACCAGCAGGATCACCGTGCCGGCGCGATACAGAAAGACTTTCGAGCGGTCAATCAGCCGCAAGCTGAGCGAGCGCAGAGTTGGCCACCGGTAAGGCGGCATTTCGAGCACAAGGGCGGAGCCTTTGCTTTTAAGGACTGTCGACTTCAGCAAACGCGCCGTCATGACGGCGGCGAGGAAACCCAGCAGGTATAAGCCAAGCATGGTGGCGGCGGGTAAATTCAACAGGCCGCGCAGCACCGGCAGGTTGGGAATGAAGGCGGCGATCAGAAGTATGTATATGGGCAGGCGGGCAGAGCAGGTCATGAGCGGCGCAATCAGAATGGTGGCCATGCGATCGCGCTTGCTTTCGATCACCCTGGTAGCCATGATTGCCGGGACTGCGCAAGCGTAGGCCGAAAGCAGCGGGATAAACGACTTGCCCTGCAACCCGAACTTCGACATGGTGTGATCGGCGATGAACGCCGCACGAGCCAGATAGCCGGAATCCTCGAGGACGCCGATAAACAAAAACAAGAGCAGGATCTGCGGGAGAAAGACGATCACCGAGCCGACACCGGTCCAAACGCCGTCGATCAGTAGGGAACGGAACAGGGTATCGGGCATGAGCCCGCTCATCCAGCGGCCTGAATACTGAATCACATCTTGCAGCCCATCTCCGAGTGGCTTGCCCCAGGAAAAAATGCTCTGAAACACAGCCGCGACAACCACGGCGAAGACCAGCGGGCCGAACACTTTGTGCAGGAACACGCCATCCAGCCGGCGCGTCCACAATGGCGGCGCGGGAGCGCGATAGGATGCCGACCGGCCGACCGTCGTCGCCCACTGCCTGCACTTCGGTACGTCCTGCAATACTGGCAACTCTATTCGCGGCGGCTTCGGTGCAGTCAGGTTCACCGCCGTCGCGGTGAGGAATTGCTGGATTCGATCAATGCCGGTGCCCTTAGCCGCGCTGATCAACGCGACCGGTGCACTCAGGTCGTGAGCGAGGGCGGAGACATCGACGCTTCCGCCGCGCAACTCCAGATCGTCGGCCATGTTGAGCAGTATCAGCGTTGGCAGGCCCAGGCTGATGATGGGCGCCGCAAGCACCAAATGGCGTCCAAGATTGGTCGAATCGAGGATGAGGATTATCGCATCCGGCTTCGGGATGCCCGGCATCTCGCCTTTCAGAACATCGTGAGCGACACGCTCGTCTTCCGACTGCGGCGTCAGGCTGTACACGCCGGGCAGATCCACCAGATTCACAAGATGGCGGTCTTTGAGCTTTGCGGCGCCGGTCCGATGTTCTACGGTGACGCCCGGAAAGTTCGCGACCTTTTGACGCAATCCGGTGAGGCGATTGAACAGCGTGGATTTTCCGGAGTTGGGCGGCCCAATGATCGCCACCGTGACCTGACGCTGGCCGGAGGACCCGGGCGTAGAACGAGGCACGGGTATGTTGGGGTTCGGCAGTAGACCGACAGACCGGCTCTCCTCGTGACAACTGCTCATTAAGACTGTGCCTTCACTTCCAGACTCGCCGGCCGCATGACTTCGCGACTGGCCTGCTCATTCGCGCCCGCGCCGGCGCTCACTTAGTTAGACCTTCTTTGCCCGCCTCGAAGTTTCCGACCCGGCGGCTCGAGAGCTTGCCCGGTGCACGAGCAGCTTGGTTGCCGTATCGTGCCGCAGGGCAACTTCCGAGCCATCCACACGGAATACACGCGGCCCGCCGCCCGGCGCCATCCGCGCTGGAACCACTTCATGCCCGGGAAGAAAGCCAAGCTCCATAAGGCGCCTCGCTAGATCCTCCGGAAGGTCCAGCCTTTCGAGAATGCCTCGCTCGCCGACTCGTAACTGCGCCAGAGTCAGCACCTGGGCATCGCCGGATTCCGCCGCAAGGTGCTTCCGTTTCGAAGCCATTTAACCCACTTTAAGTATACGGGGCATTGAGGGGCTGTCAACCAATTGAAAATGCAACAGCTTCCGAAGCGGGGCCAACGCGTTCAATCGCCTGCTCAATGGATGCGCACCGGGAAGCGGAAGGTGCAGAGTGCCGGTAGCGTCATATGCGTGTTAACATGAGCACGTGCTGCGAGACCGCTCGCGCCTAGCGGCAAGTATGCGAGCCGAACCGGCGTCGGAACGAGAGAACGGCGTCTATGGCCGCAGCCACGTTTGCCGTCTGCTGCAGATTAGCGGGCGCCAGCTCCGAACCTGGGAGCGTCAACAGCTTATTCCCGAGCTCTCCGAGTATCGCTTCTCAGACCTCCTCCTGCTGAAAACCATCGGCCGCCTGCGCCAGGAGAACATTCCCCCCTTACGCTTGCGGCGGACGCTCGAGGCGCTGCGCGCGCGCCTGGGCGATTCCCCGCAATTGTTCCACGAAGCGCGAATCTTCAAGGAAGGCAACACGCTCCATGTGCGGATTGGGAAGCACAAGATGGAGGCGCTTTCGGGCCAACTGGTGCTGGATTTTCATGAGCCGGGAGTGAACAAGCTTTTCCAGCTTGCACGAAGCGAGAAACAGAGCGAACGGGTTGCGGCCGAAGTTCGCCGCAAGATGGAGGCGGATGCCTGGTTTGAGCGCGGCCTGGAACAGGAGCGCATCGGTGGGCCGATGGAGCGCATTATCGAGGCTTATGAAAAAGCCATTGAGTGTGACCCGCAAGCCGCCGGAGCGCTAGTGAACCTCGGCACCATCTACTTCAACGGTCACGCCTGGGCTGACGCCGAAGCGCAGTACTTGAAGGCGCTTGCGATTGACCCGAATTATCCGCTGGCGCACTTCAACCTCGGCAACCTGTATGACGAGCGGGGTGATTTTCCTAACGCGCTGGAGCATTACCGGGCGGCTATAAGGCTCTGCCCCACCTACGCCGACGCGCATTACAACATCGCGCTCTTATATCAGGGCCGTAGCGACTTGTTGAGCGCGGTCCGGCATTGGAAGGCGTATCTGAAACTGGACACCGCGAGTAGCTGGAGCCAGATCGCGCGGCGTGAGCTGGCGAAACTGGAAGCGGCAACCGTATTACCGGGCGCGCGTTCTGTCCGCGCCGCGGCCGCAACCGGCGAAGCACCGGCAGGCGAGCTGGTTCGGGAGTAATGGCTGCGTCGCGCGTCCAAGGGAATGTGATGCTGCGGTGGATAGCGATGCTCTTTGCGGCGGCAGCCGTTTGGGCGCAGACCGGAGCGCCGGCCACGGCCGAGGGTTGGCTTGAACAAGGGAAGCGCCAGGTTACCGCCAAGCAGTTGGATGAAGCCAAGCAGTCTTTCGAACAGGCCCTGCAGCTCGATCCGCATAATAACGACGCCCGCGCGGCTCTCGCCGACGTTTACGAGCGACAGTGGCTGACAGCGCGCGACAAAGACGAGCGGCTGCGGCTCTATTTTCAGGCACGCAACCTGCTCACCGGCATTCTCGACCAGGACCCGGACAACAAGAAGGCACTGCGTGCGATCGCGCGATTGTCGTTTCTCGGCCGCGACAGCGCGCCGGGGCAGGATAGGGCGGGCTGGCTGGATGAGGCGCGACGCTGGAACCTGAGACTGATAGAAGTGGATCCTCAGGAACCCAGCGGCCATTTTGCATTGGGCGTGCTGGCCTGGACCAAATGCATCAGCCCGGACGGAAACTCTCGCGCGAAGGCGGGCATGACCGGCACCGGGGATGGTCCGATTCCTGACGAAGCGATTCGCGGCGAGTATCGCGAGGTTTGCCGGCCCACCGTTGAGGAAGGCACAGCACAGCTCGAGCAAGCCGTGGCGCTGCGGCCTGACCAGGAAACCTACATGCGGTATCTGGCCCAACTGCTTCGCATGCGTGCGGATTATGCCGATACTCCGGAAGCGGCGCGGCCGGATCTCGAGCTGGCGAAGCAAATGGAAGTGAAAGCCGCGAAAGTTGCGAGCAGTAAGCAGTGAGCCAGCAAGCTGTCAGCTTTCAGCGATCAGCCCTCAGCCACACGGGATTGGCTGATTGCTGAAAGCTGATCGCTGAAAGCTCTTCCCTACAGCCGCAGGAACCAGCGGCGCTGGTAGAGGAACCACGAGATCAGGAAGAATAGCAGTACTATCGCGAGGGCGTAGAGCAGAGACGCATTGATGGGCGCTGCGAGCGGAGCAAAGCATGCTTCGTAAATCCTCGAGCCCAGCGACTGGCGCGTGCCATTCGGGGCAATCACCTGAATCAGCCCCAGCAGGCGCCCGACGATGCCCGACAAAACGAAAACCACAATGGCGTTGCTGCCGTAAATCACCAGGGGCTTCAACCACCGCTTGTATCCGCGCACATCGGCAATCCAATAGAAGGCTGCGAACTCAAGAGACGCCAGACCAGCCATCAGCGTGGCATAGGGAACGGTCCACAAGCTTTTGTTGATCGGCATCCAGATGCTCAGCAGTTCGCCTAGAGCCACCAGCGCCACGCCTTGCGCCACGAGGTATACGGTGAGGCGCGAAGGCTCAAGCTTCATCCCCAGCAGATGGCCGGTCAGAACGCCAAACAGCGTGGTGCCGATCGCGGGCAGCGTGCTCACGATGCCTTCCGGGTCCCAGACCTTCGTATGTCCCCACATGTGGCCGGATAAAAAGAGGCCATCCACGTAGCGCGCGAAGTTGCAGTTCACGTCGAAGCGGTCAACACCGGAACATGGCAAGGGCGCGAGCGTCATCAGCAGCCAATAAGCCGAAAACAGCACGACGATGGATGCAATCTGGGTGCGCCATCCAGTGTAGAGGAAGATCAACGAGGCAACCAGGTAGCAGACAGCGATTCGCGGCAGGACTCCTGGAATGCGGATGTGCGCCAGATGGAAATAGGGGAACCCGGCGAGAAAGAGACCGAATGCGTAAAGCAATACGGAGCGGCGCAGCACATGCAGCAGCAGCTTTTCGCGATTGGCGCCTTCTTGGACGCGTTTAGCCGTTGAAAGAGTCAGTGCGACGCCGACGATCCAGAGGAAGAACGGGAAAACGGTGTCGGTAAACGTCCAGCCGCTCCAGGCGGCGTGATCGAGCTGGGTGTAGACGGGATCGCTTCCCGGGTTGTTCACCAGCATCATGGACGCCACGGTGAGGCCGCGAAAGGCATCGAGCGAGGTGAGGCGGGCAGATTGCGCGGACGGCATGGCGAAGCATCAAGCATAGCGGAGTCTGCACACGCCTCCGTTGCGCTCGAACAAGAGAGGGACGCGCCGCCCGGCCGGGTTACCATGTCGAGGTGACAAGCGTTGCCTCGCCACACCCCGCGATGCCGCACCTCAAGCGGGAACTTGGCCTGCGCGACCTCATTCTGTTCAATGTTGCCGCCGTCGTCAGCACGCGTTGGATTGCCACTGCGGCGCATGCCGGACCCGGCACACTTGTACTCTGGGCGTTTGCCGCGGTGTTCTTTCTTGTTCCAATAGCGTTGACGGCAACCGGCCTCGCGGCGCGTTACCCCGAGGAGGGTGGCATTTACGTTTGGACGCGCGAGGCCTTCGGAACCGGCCATGGGTTCGCGTGCGCCTGGTTCTATTACCTCAGCAACCTGTTCTGGGTGCCTTCCTTGCTTGTCGCAAGCGCAGGGATGATCGCCTATGCGTTTTCCGAGAAATCTGTCCGGTACTTCGAGAATCCATTAGTGCTGGTGCCGGTGACACTATTCCTGCTTGCACTGGTGATTGCGTCCAACTACGTCGGGCTGCGCGTGGCGAAGTGGGTCGACAACTGCGGCGGACTCGGCGCGTACCTGATTTGGTTCGCACTGGTGGCTTCCGCCGCCGGGTTTCTGCTTACCCACCATTCGGTGACGCAGTTCGATCTGCGGCCGCGGCTTGACTGGGACAAAGTGAATTTCTGGTCGCAGATGGCCTTCGGCATGACGGGCCTCGAGCTTAGTCCCATTCTGGGCGGCGAAATCCGCAACCCTCGGCGGACCATTCTGCGGGCAAGTTGGATCAGCGCTTTTCTGGTGACGCTGTTCTACATGTCCGGGACCGCGGCCATTCTCGTGCTGCGCTCCCCCGACCATGTGAGCCCGGTGGTGGGTCTGGCCGAAGCGAGCCGCGATGCCGCGCGCACGCTGGGTTGGAACTGGGTGCCGCTGCTGGTCGCTTTCTCGATTCTGTTCAGCGTGGGAGGGCAGCTTGGCACTTACATTGGGGCCAGCGCACGGCTGCCGTTCGTGTTGGGCATTGAGAAGCTGCTTCCGGCGCCGTTTGCACGGCTGCATCCGCGCTATGGAACGCCGTCGGTCTCGATACTGGCGCTGGGAATCGGTTCGGCCATATTGCTCGTCATCAGCCAATTGGGCGAGACCGTGCGCGCCGCCTATCAGATCATGATTGACATGTCGGTTATCACGCTGTTCATCCCGTTTCTCTACCTGTTCGCGGCGGGATGGAAGTTCGGCTTGCGCTGGCCGGCGGCGTCCGGGTTTACTGTAGCGCTGGTGGCCATCGGTTTCTCGTTTGTGCCCACGGCGGACATGAAGTCGGTCTGGCTGTTTGAAGCCAAGCTTGTCGGCGGGTGTCTGTTGCTGTCGGCAATGGCCTGGGCTGTATACCGTCGGTGTCGCCGGCCGGCTTGAGCAAAACTAGGCTTGAGTGAGCTACCCGGATTCAGTTCGCTATTTGTATGCGCTTGGCAACGAGCTGAAGGCCGGAGCGAAGTTTGGCCTCGAGCGGATACGCACGCTGCTCGATGCCCTCGGCCAGCCTGAACGCGGCCAGCGCTTTGTGCATGTCGCCGGGACGAACGGGAAAGGGTCCACGTGCGCGCTGATCGCTTCCGCGCTTCGCGAGTCAGGCCTGCGCACCGGGCTTTATACTTCACCACATCTTACTAGCCCGACCGAGCGCATTCAGGTAGACGGATCGCCGATCACTCGAAAGGCGTTCGAGGCTGCATTCCAGAGGGTGCATGCGACCGCCGAACAGCTTATCGCTAACGGGAGTCTGGATGCGCATCCCTCGTATTTCGAGACCGTCACCGCCATGGCTCTGCTGGTGTTCCGCGAGCAGGCTGAAATCACGGTGCTGGAGGTGGGCCTCGGCGGGCGCCTGGATGCGACTAACGTGGTTTCGCCCGAGCTGTGCGTTATCACGCCCGTTCATTTCGATCATGAGGCATTTCTCGGCAATACACTGGCGGCGATTGCGGGCGAGAAGGCGGGGATACTGAAGCCGGGCGTGCCATTGGTGATGGCGGCCCAGGAACCGCAGGCTGAGGAAGTTATTCTGGCGCGAGCCGCGGAGGCCGGGTGTGCTGTGACGCGTTCCGCCGATCAGGCGCCCACGGAGGTGGAAGCCGATGCGCGCGGCTCGCGCTTTGTGAGCGAAGGCCAACACTATCATTGCCCCCTCGCTGGCCGGCATCAGATTGAGAACGCTTTGACCGCGCTGGCCGCGTGCCGATGCCTCGGGCTCGCGCCCTCCGTCATTGCCCGTGGATTCGATAGGGCGATTTGGCCCGGGAGGCTCGAATACGTGCGCGCGAATCCGGACTTCGTGCTCGACGGCGCGCACAACCCTTCGGGAGCGCGGGCGCTCGCCGCTTATATTCGCGAGTTCTGCCACGATCGACCGGTCTGGCTTGTCTTCGGCAGCATGCGTGACAAGGCCATTGAGGAAGTCAGCCTGCTATTGTTCCCGCTTGCCGACAGGCTGATTCTGACCGCGCCGGATTTTCCACGGGCTTTGCGTCCTGAGGCGATGCTTCCAGGCGTCGAGCATCCGAACGTGGTTACGGCGCCCAGCGTTGCCGCGGCTATTCGAGAAGCGGAACAAGCGCCAGGCGACGCCATCGTGTTCTTCACGGGGTCGCTTTACCTGGTGGGCGAAGCCCGCGGCTTGCTGGCGCCAGCCTCCCTCGTACAATGAGCGTGAATGGCCCGCCTGCGCGCTTACCTTTTTGCCGACCCGCTGATCATTCTGGCGACCATCTTCTTTGGCGTTTGGAGCCTGGTCCTGTCATTCTTCGACAAGTCCGGAGACGGGCTCATTCGCGTGGCGCGCCGCTGGGCGAAGGTGCTGCTGGCGATTGGCGCAGTGAAGGTGGAGGTGGAGGGGCTGGAGCACATTGATCCAACCGGCAGCTACGTGTTTGTCTCCAACCATGCCAGCTATATGGATACGCCGGTTGTGCTGGCCAATATCCCGATTCAATTCCGCTTTCTGGCTAAGCGCGGGCTTTTTGAAATTCCGCTGCTGGGAACGCACTTAAGCCAGGCCGGCCACATTCCGGTGCCGCGCGAGGATCCGCGAGCCTCGGTGAAGACCATGCAACTGGCGGCCGAAACGATTCAGCGCCGGGGCATCTCGATGCTGGTGTTTCCGGAAGGCGGCAGATCAGTGGATGGGGTGGTACACGAGTTCAAGGAAGGCGCGGCGTATATCGCAATTCGCGCCGGCGTTCCTGTGGTTCCACTGGCGATTATCGGGACGCACAATGTGCTCCCGATGCATTCCGCGGTGGTGCGTCCGGGGCGAGTGAAGCTGTGCATTCTGCCACCGATTCCGACGGCGGGTTTGGCGTTGAAGGATCGGACACAGCTTACCGAACAACTGCATGAATTGATCGCGGGACAAGGGTTGGCAACGACCCGGCAGAGCGCCTAAGGCGAAGAAAAGGCGTTTTTTGCGAAACGAATCGGGGGCAGCCGGCAGGTAGGAAAGAAGGCACTGAGGGGCCGGTAAAGGCCGTGGGTGCAATAATTTAGTTGGATTTTGCGGGGTCAAAGCCAACTTAGTGAGCTTAAGACTCTCAGCAATCGGGCAGCTTGGCCTATTGTAACTTACTGCATGTTACAGCTCCGCTGGCAGACCAGCTAGGGGCCTTCGGCACCAATGGGGCTTATACATATAAAGGATGCGGAATGTCGGCGGCCGCTGAGGTAAGATTGCAACGTTCTCCATGCGATTACTACTCGTTCCTTTAATTCTCCTTGGCTGCTGCTGCGCTTTTGGCCAGACTACACCAGCCGCGCTGACGGCGGCCGACTACGCTCGGGCCGAGAAGTTTCTGGGCTACAACACGAACCCGCTCGTCTACGGAGGCGAGGCAAGGCCTAACTGGATGGCGGGGGACCGATTCTGGTACCGGGTACGTCGCGAGCAGGGCGCGGAGTTCATTCTGGTGGACGCCGCTAAGGGCAGCTCCGGCGCGGCGTTCGATCACGCACGGCTCGCCTCGGCCTTGTCGAAAGCTTCCGGCAAGAGCTATGAAGCGGGCAAACTGCCGTTTGAGCAGATCGAGTTTTCAGAGGATTTGAGCGCCGTTTCGTTCAGCGTGGTGGGCAAGAAATGGAAGTGCACGCTCTCCGACTATCAGTGCGCGGCCGAGCCAGACACCGGCAAGGCGGCGCAAGGCGTTGCGCCACGACGAGGGCGTGGAGGGGCAGCGGCGCAGGATGCGAGGCTTTCGCCCGACAAGAAGAAACTCGCGTTTATCAAGGACTACAACCTTTGGATTCGCGACGTTGCGACGGGAGCCGAAACGCAGCTCACTATCGATGGCGTGAAGGATTTCGGATATGCCACCGACAATGCGGGCTGGACGAAGAGCGATCGCGCAATCGTGCTTTGGTCGCCGGATTCGAAAAAGATCGCGACGTTCCAGCAAGACCAGCGGGGGACGGGCGAGATGTACCTGGTGAGCACTATCGTCGGACACCCGAAATTGGAGGCGTGGAAATATCCGCTACCTGGCGACCCGGTTGTGACGACGATCCAACGGGTGATCATCGACGTCGAGAGCAAGCAGATGACGCGCTTGAAGATGGAGCCCGACCAGCACCGCTCGACTTTGTGCGACGACCTTGTCTGCGATGGAAACGATTGGACCGATGTGCAGTGGAATCCGGAGAGCACGAAACTGGCGTTTGTTTCCACATCGCGCGACCACAAGCAGGCAAGGCTGCGAGAGGCGGATGCGGCTACGGGCTCGGTTCGCGAAGTTAACGAAGAGTCGGTGGCAACGCAATACGAATCCGGAGACGGGAAATCGAACTGGCGGGTTTTATATAGATCGAATGAATATCTTTGGTACTCCGAGCGTAGCGGCTGGGGGCATTTATACCTGGGCGATTGGGCGGCTGGGAAACTGAAGCAGCAGATCACGTCCGGCGAATGGCTGGTGCGGCAAGTGTTGCGCGTGGATGATAAAGAGCGCGTGATTTATTTTCTGGGCGCGGGCCGTGACAGCCGCGACCCATACTTCACGCATCTGTATCGCGTTGGCTTTGACGGCAACGGGCTCGAGCAGTTGACGCCGGAGGACGCCAACCATGAGATTGCGATGTCGCCGTCGGGACGCTACTTCGTCGACAGTTACTCGAAGCCGGATGTGGCGCCAGTAACGGTGCTGCGAGATGCGCAAGGGCGGTTGATCGCCACGCTCGAGAAAGCGGACATTTCGAAGCTGCTCGGGGCCGGCTGGAAGCCACCGCTGCCCATTACCGTGAAGGCGCGAGACGGAGTGACGGATCTGTATGGATTGCTGTTTCTGCCGACGAAGATCGATCCGCAGAAGAAGTATCCGATTGTGAACTACATTTACCCGGGGCCGCAGGGCGGCAGCGTGGGGTCGAGGAGTTTTTCGGCGGCGCGGTCGGATTCGCAGGCGCTGGCGGAGCTGGGGTTTGTGGTGATCGCGATCGATGGGATGGGTAATCCTACGCGATCGAAGCAATTCCACGATTTCTACTACGGCAACATGGGCGACAACACGCTGGCCGACCAGGTGACGGCGATGAAACAAGTCGCGGCGCGGTATCCATTTGTGGATATCGAGCGGGCGGGTATCTGGGGACACTCGGGAGGAGGTTTTGCCGCAGCGGACGCGATGTTCCGCTTCCCGGATTTTTTCAAGGTGGGAATTTCGGAAGCCGGCAATCACGACAACCGCGTGTATGAAGACGATTGGGGCGAGAGGTACGAGGGTCTGCTTAAGACGAACGCGGATGGGACGACGAACTATGACAAGGAGGCGAACGAGCTGCTGGCGAAGAACCTGAAGGGGCACTTATTGCTGGCGCACGGCACCATGGATAGCAATGTGCCACCGAACAATACATTGCTGGTGGTGAATGAGTTGATCAAGGCAAACAAGGATTTCGACCTGCTGCTGCTGCCGAACCGGAATCATGGATTCGGGAACGAGCCATACATGATCCGGCGGCGCTGGGACTATTTCGTGCGGTATTTGCTGGGAGCCGAGCCACCCAAGGAATTCCAGTTGAAGCCGCCGAGTCCGGCGGCGGGGATGTAATGCGCCTTTCTTGGACTCCACACGCTTTTGTGGCGCGGGCACTCGTGCCTGCCGTGTCGAGACTCGTCTCGACGCATGTTTGGCCGGCGTGGGACACTCGATCGGCGGCAGGCGTCGGCAAAAGTGCCGACGCGGCAGGCACGAGTGCCCGCGCCACGTCGTCGTAGAATGGCCTCGACTAGGAGAAACGGATGGCAGATTTTACGATTCGCCCCAGCATGAAGGCTGTCTGGGCTACTTATTTATTCGCAATCGTGGTCATCGCGGTGGGGGTCTGGGCGTATTACAGATTCGCCGCGGACCGTCCGCCCTGGATTATGGCGATTCCCTGCATCCTTCTGCTGCCGCCGCTGCGGATGCAGATGAAACGGCGATTGGTTACTTTGCGGCTGCATGACGATCACCTGACGTTTGAGAGCGGCTTTCTGTCGCGCACCAGGCGGACGTTGGATATGGCCAAGGTTCAGGACGTCACAGTGCGGCAGAGTTTGTCACAACGACTGCTCGGAACGGGGGACCTGATGCTCGAAAGCGCGGGGGAGAGCGGAACGATGGCGATTCTGAACGTGGACCGGCCGCGAGATATTGCGGACATGATTATTGCGGGGTCGAAGAGGCCAACGAGCGGGCCGTGAGTGAGGGCCGATAGTGGAAAACGTGGCGGCTTGCAGCGTGCCATCGCGCAGGTAACAGGCACGTTTTCTCGCACGTCACTTTGTAAAGCGAAAGCCGAAATCTTTGCCAGGAGGATGCCATGCGCATCGATCGCGTGTCTGGGTTACGTCGCTTGCTGTGCCTGCCGGTAGCGATGGCGGCTGGCATTATCACGGCAGCCGCGCAACAACCTGCGGTTGCGCCCGTGCCGCCCACGCTGCGGACGGCGAAACACGTCTTCATTTCCAATGCCGGGGCAGATGGCGGGCTGTTTCCTCACCCGTTTAGCGGCGGCCAGGATCGAGCCTACAACCAGTTTTATGCGGCCGTTAAAGGAATGGGCCGATTCGATCTGGTTTCGCTCCCATCCCAAGCGGACCTTGTCTTTGAGCTGAGGCTGCTCGCGCCGAACGGCCCTTCCGACCCGAACAAGGCAAAGGGAGCGTCAGACCCACTGCCAATGTTCCGGCTTGTCATCTACGACGGGAAGATGCACTACATCCTGTGGACGCTGACTCAAACGATCGAAGTAGCGGCCCTGCAGAAGACCCACGACCGGAACTTTGATGACGCCTTGGCGGTACTCGTGGCCAGTCTGCAGAGTCTGACGGCGAAATCGCCGAGTTGAAGAGGCTGCGAAATTGGTCGCACGCAGGCGAAACCGCCTCCGCCACCATCGCCCTACTTTCTTCCGGGTACCACGTCGATCTGTAGCTGTGGATCAGCGGCCGGGACTCGGGTGACGGGGAAGCCAAGCTCGGCTCTCACGATGTTGGCGCCTTGCGCTATGGCGCTGGCTTTGTAGAAGGCGATCTCGCGATTGCAGCCCTGGCGGCCGAAGCCGCAGTCGCTCGATACGATCAAGCGGTCAGGCGGGATATAGCGCAGGGCTTTACGGATCTCCCCGGCAACATCCCCTGGGGTGTCAGCCTGCAGCACGCGGTGGCTGACGACACCGATGGCGATTTTCTTCTTGAGATCGTTCTTGAAGGGCTCAAAGAGCTCGATGTCTTGTTGGTTGCGATCTTTCATTTCGAGCGTCCAGACATCGCCACGGCAGCGCTCTAGATAGATCTCGATGGAATTGGCGTAACTGGTGTCTTCCATCACACGCTGCATGTTCGGGTTGCCCCAACAGGTGTGGATCCACAATTCCACGTCGTCGAGCCCTTGGACTTCGCGGTTGAAGGCGTCGATCATGAACCGGACTTCGGAATGATCTTTACCGAACGAGTTCGCCATGAAGTGGAAGGTGGGCTCTTCGATCTGAATGCAGCGGCAGCCGGCGTCGCGGAGGGCGAGCAATTCCTTGTTCATGGCTTCGGCCATATCCCAGATCACCTGGCGCTTGTCTTTGTAATGGCTGGTGTGGATATCGAGAAAGAGAGCCATCACTTGCGAGCAGCAGGTGCCGAACTTGACGGGCTTGGCGGCCTTCCCCTGCGCGAGCCGCCAGATTTTCGGGTAGTCGAGCGGGCGGTGTTCGATCTTGCCAACCACATGCGGCCAGCGCCAGCCGGTGTAAATCTCATTGAGCAGGGTGCCGGGCGGGTAGTGGAGCCAGGGCGCGGTGGTTTCTTCGGGCTGAAGGTAATCGCCTTCAAATCCAGCCCAACGCTGAAGCGGGTAATGGTGCCAGGCGCGGCCGGCCAGGTCTTCGTCCACGTGGAAGTCGCCGTGGCAAAGCACGTCGAGCCCGGCGCGCTCCTGATCGCTGATGACCACCGCTAGGGCGTCTTGAAACTTCTCGCGAAAGCGGACGTCGAGCATGCAAGTATCGAGCGGGCGGCCCCACATACTCACGTCGAACCAGCGCGGGCGGGGGAACGATCCGGTGACGGTGGTGGGAAGCATCAAGCCGGCAGTGGCGGTAAACAAATGGATTTCCTCCAGGGGCATTGTACTTCGGTGGGATGTGGTGCCGGGGCACAGGTCGAGAAGAGGGCTGACAATGAGAAGGTGCTGCTATCGCCC